>Ga0265298_10000232_pt1 | contig 85172 bp, 69 predicted proteins | sample AusTroGonzalo_MG_3_FD_193486 | JGI IMG/M metagenome (GOLD analysis project Ga0265298, IMG submission 193486) | Bovine rumen microbial communities from tropical cattle in Woodstock, Queensland, Australia - Gonzalo_01 | ecosystem: Host-associated > Mammals > Digestive system > Stomach > Rumen ...
TGTACCGTCCGAAAAGGTGGCGCGGCAAGACATCATCCCGCTCGGCCTGGCGGCGCTGATCGGACTCTTCGTCCCGCAACTCACCTTCCTGAAGGCCATCACCATGGCTACTTCGATAGACACTTCTGTGGTAGGCACGCTGTCACCGATCTTCACCATGTTCTTTGCCTTCCTGTTCCTGAAGGAACCCATCACCTGGAAGAAGGTGCTCGGCGTGGTCCTCAGCTTTTGCGGTATCCTGTGGCTGATCCTCCACTCCGTGCGCAGCGCCGGCGCCGTGACCCGTACCACGCCGCTGGGATTTGCCCTGCTGCTGCTCAACAGCATCAGCTTCGCCCTCTACCTCGGCGCCTTCCGCCGGCTTGTCTCGCGCTACAGCGTCGTGACCTTCATGAAATGGTCCTTCCTGTTCCTGACCGTCCTGTCGGTGCCGTTCTGTGCCCGCGAACTCGCTGCCACTGACTTCGCCGCATGGCCCGCCGACATCCGTTGGGAGATCGGTTACGTCATCTTCTTCTCCACCTTCGTGGCCTATTTCCTGATCCCCTTCGGCCAACAGCGCATCCGCCCGACGCTGGTAAGCATGTATTCCTATCTCCAGCCCATCATTGCCGTGGTCATCAGCATCGCCACCGGCCTGGACATCCTCACCTGGGAGAAACTCCTGGCTATCCTCCTGGTTTTCACCGGCGTCTACCTCGTCATCCGCTCCCGCGCCGCCGCATAGCATTTTTTGTTATCTTTGTAGATGATGACACCGTTTCTGCCGACATCCAAGAAGGAGGTTGAGGCCTTGGGATGGGATTATATTGATGTGATCCTGTTCATGGGAGATGCCTATGTGGACCATCCGTCGTTCGGAGTGGCGGTCATAGCGCGCGTGTTGGAAGCGAAGGGCTATCGGGTGGCGGTGGTGCCGCAGCCGAACTGGCGGGATGACCTGCGCGACTTCCGGAAACTGGGGCGGCCGCGCCTGTTCTTTGGCGTGGGTGCGGGTGCGATGGACTCGATGGTCAACCACTATACCGCCGCAAAGCGCCTGCGCAGCGACGATGCCTACACGCCCGAGGGCCGCGCCGGCGCCAGGCCCGATCGTGCGACCATTGTCTATACAAAGATACTCAAGCAGTTGTGGCCTGACGTGCCCGTCGTGATCGGCGGCATCGAGGCTTCACTGCGGCGGGAACGGCATTACGATTACTGGGACAACTGCATGAAGCCGCCCATTCTCGAGGAGAGTGGCGCGGACTTTCTGGTGGCCGGGATGGGCGAGAAGCCCATGGCACAGATTGCCGAAGCCCTGGACCAGGGCCGTGCGGACTCGCTGCCCCGCATCCTGTTCGGCGAACCTCTGACCACCGAAGAACTGGACTGGGTGTACGACCTGCCCTTCACACGCCTGCCGCATCCCCGCTACAAGGGTAAGCGAATCCCGGCGTATGACATGATCAAGTTCTCGATCACGACGCACCGCGGCTGTTTCGGCGGGTGCAACTTCTGCGCGATCACGGCGCACCAGGGCAAGCAGATCCAATCGCGCAGCGAAGCGTCCATCCTCCGTGAGGTGGAGGCGCTCACGCGGCATCCCGAGTGGAAAGGCACCATCACCGACCTGGGCGCGCCCACAGCCAACATGTACCGTATGGGCGGGCGCAACAAGGAGCTCTGTGCCAAGTGCAAGCGCCCTTCGTGCCTCTATCCGAACCTGTGCCGCAACCTCGACCATGACCACGCACCCTTGCTGCAGTTGTACGAAAAGGTGCTGCGGGTGCCCGGCGTGAAGCACGTCTACATCGGCAGCGGCATCCGCTATGACCTCTTCCTCGACGAGAACGGCTTCTTGGACGAGACGGGCCGCCGCTACTTCGAGGCTCTTGTGACCCGGCATACCGGCGGGCGGCTGAAGATTGCCCCGGAACACACCGAAGACCATGTGCTCGACGCCATGGGAAAGCCCTCCTTCAAACTCTTCGAGCGCCTGGAGAAAGAATTCTACCAGTTGATACGGGCCAGAGGTTTGCGCTATGAGATCATCCCGTATTTTATCTCGGCCCACCCGGCCTGCACGATGCAGGACATGGAGGCGCTGTCGAAGCGCCCGGCGCTGCGCGGCATCCGGACCGAGCAGGTGCAGGATTTCACTCCCACGCCCATGACCGTTTCGACCGAAATGTTCCACACCGGACGAGACCCGCGTACCGGCAAAAAAGTGTTTGTGGAGCGGGATATTGTCAAAAAGCAGCGTCAGAAATCTTTTTTCTTCAAGAAACGCTAAAATTCTTTTGCAGGTAGCAAAAAATCGCTTATACTTGCAGAACTAAACTATACGAACTATGGCAGGACAAAATATCCCTAAGAAACGGGCTGTTATCAGCTACGAAAACATGTCGGAAGCGTTGCTGGACGCTTTCAAGGAGAAGTATCCGCATGGCTATGCCGACTATATGGGCGATATTTTCAAGGTGGACAAGCCTGACGGCACTTCTTTCTATGCCGTTACCCTGGAGATTCCGGATGCGCTTTACCTGGTTAAGATCAAGGTGAAGGTAGACGATTATGAAGATGCTGAAGAAGTATTCAAGAACGAGGATGGAGAAGATGGAGAAGACGGAGAGGGCGGAAGCTTCCCGGCATCGGACGACGACATCGCAGCTGCCGAAGCCGCCCAGGAGGAAGGTGAAGACTGACAAGGACAGAACCCTGAGTGAAAAAACCAAACTGCTGCTGCTTGCGGTATTGGTGGGATTGTTGTGCGGCTGTGCCGCTATCCTGCTGAAGTCACTGATCCACTGGATCCAGCAGTTGCTGACAGCGAACATCGACACCCCGGCCGACAGCCTGTGGATGCTGCTTTATCCAGGTATCGGCATGTTGCTGTCGCTTCTTTTCGTCCGCTATCTGCTGAAGGACGACATCAGCCACGGCGTGACCAAGGTCCTGCAGGCCGTATCCAAGAACGAATCGAACATCAAGTCCCACAACACGTGGTCGAGCATCGTGGCCAGTTCCGTGACCATCGGCTTCGGCGGCAGCGTGGGAGCGGAGGCCCCGATCGTGTATTCGGGGGCCGCCATCGGTTCGCTGGTGGGACGCAAGGCGGGCCTGTCGTACAAGAACATGACGATGCTGCTGGGCTGTGGTGCCGCGGCGGCCATCGCCGGCATCTTCAAGGCGCCGCTCGCAGGCGTGCTCTTCACGCTGGAGATCCTGCTCTTCAACATGTCGATGAATGCCATCCTGCCCGTGCTGCTCTCGTCAGTCACGGCTACGGTGGTGACCTACCTCTTCATGGGGACTGACGTGCAGTTCGAAGGCACGATCGAGGCGTTCCGGATGGCCCGCATCCCGTTCTATCTGCTGCTGGGCGTGTTCTGCGGTTTCATGTCGCTCTATTTCATCCGCGTCTCGATGAAGGTCGAAGACCGGATGCGGCACTTCCGCAATCCGTTTTGGCGCTGGGCCCTGTGTGCCGTGATGCTGGGCGTGCTGATCTTCCTGTTCCCGCCGCTCTTCGGCGAGGGCTACAGTTCGCTCACCAAGATGCTCAACAACAATCCGGGCGCCGTGCCGGTATGGATTTTCGGTGACCGCTTGCAGTCGAACGCATGGCTGTTCCTGCTGTATTTCGCAGCCATCATGCTTTTCAAGGTATTCGCCACGGCCTTCACCAATGCGGGCGGCGGCGTGGGTGGCACCTTCGGTCCGACGCTGGTGAGCGGCGGCCTGGCGGGTTTCGTGGTTGCGCGTCTGATCAACCTGACGGGCATTGCCATGGTGCCTGAAGCTAACTTCGTGCTGGTGGGCATGGGCGGCCTGATGGCCGGCGTCATGCAGGCACCGATGACGGCTATCTTCCTGATCGCGGAAATTACGGGCGGCTATGAGCTGCTGATTCCGCTGATCGTGACGTCGGCCGTGAGTTACGGCACCCTCCGTTTCTTCGAACCGTATTCCATCTATACCAAGCGTATCGCGGCGCAGGGAGAGTTGTTGACGCATGACAATGACCAGGCCGTCCTGACGCTGCTCAAGACTTCCGACCTGGTGGAGCACGACTTCACTCCCGTATATTACACCGACACCCTGGGCGACCTGGTGGAGGTGGTCTCGCAGTCGCACCGCAACCTGTTTCCCGTGCTGGACCAGGAGGGACGCTTCCAGGGCATGGTGTCGCTCAATGACGTGCGCGAAATCATGTTCGACCGCGACAAGTACGGTACCGTGAAGATGTCGCACATCATGAAGAGCGCTCCGGCTTTCATCTACCTTGACGAGAGGATGGAGAGCGTGATGGATAAATTCGAATCGACGCAGGCCTGGAACCTGCCTGTCCTGGACGACGAAAACAAATACCTGGGCTTCGTGTCGAAGAGCAAGATATTCTCTTCGTACCGGGACCAGCTCAAAGCCGTTTCCAATGAATAAACTGTATACCGGCCATATCGCCGGCCAGCTGAATGTGGCTGCCTGGCAGGTGGAACATTGCATCGAACTGTTCGAAGAAGGCGCCACCGTCCCCTTTATCAGCCGCTACCGCAAGGAGCGCACAGGTGCACTCGATGAGATGCAAGTGGCTGCCGTACGCCACTACTGGATCCGTTTCACGGAGCTGGAGAAGCGTAAAGCCGCCATCCTGGCCAGCATCGAAGAGCAGGGAAAACTGACGCCGGACCTGCGTAAATCCATTGAGAACGAGGTGGATGCGCAGACCGTTGAAGACCTCTATTTGCCGTACCGGCCCAAACGCAAGACTCGTGCTTCCGTGGCCCGTGAGAAAGGTTTTGAGCCGCTGGCGATGAAACTCTGGAACATGGAGCTTGACCATCCGGAGCGTGAATCCGAAGAGGCCCTCTCGGGCGCCCGCGACATCATTGCCGAGATGATGGCCGACAGCCAGCCGGTTCGCGCCGACCTGCGCGACCTCTATGCTCGCTGGGGCACGGTCACCGCGCACGTGGTCAAGGGCAAGGAAGACGATACCGAGGCACAGAACTACCGCAACTATTTCGAATTCTCGCAGCGGCTCGACCGTATCCCGTCGCACCGCCTGCTGGCGATGCTGCGGGCCCGCGACCAGGAGGTCGTGCGGGTGCGGATGGAGGTCAATCCCGACCACGCGATCGAACGCATTTCGCGCAAGGTCTATACGCAGAAGCGCCGCCCGACACCCGCTTGCCGGGCCCAGGTCGACGCCGCCGTGGAAGATGCCTACAAGCGTCTGCTGCATCCGTCGATCGAAAACGAGGTGCTGTCCGCTGCCAAGGAAAAGGCTGATATAGAGGCTATCCGAGTGTTTGGCGAGAACTTGCGGCAGCTGCTGCTTGCTCCGCCGGTGGGACAGAAGCGGACCCTGGCCATCGACCCGGGTTTTCGGACCGGCTGCAAGGTCGTGTGCCTCGATGCACAAGGCAACCTGCTGCACAACGACACCATCTTCCCGCATCCGCCCGTGAGCGAGAAGATCGTGGCTATGAAGAAGATATCCCAGATGGTGGAGGCGTACAAGATCGAGGTCATCGCCATCGGCAACGGCACAGCCGGCCGCGAGACGGAGGCTTTCATCCAGAAGATCGCCCTGCCGGAAGGTGTGAAGGTCTATTCCGTGAGTGAGGACGGCGCGTCTGTCTACTCTGCCTCGGACGTGGCGCGCGAGGAATTTCCGGACTACGACGTGACGGTGCGCGGCGCCGTGTCGATCGGACGCCGGTTGATGGACCCGCTCTCCGAACTCGTGAAGATCGATCCCAAGAGCATCGGGGTGGGGCAGTACCAGCACGATGTGGACCAAGGCCTGCTCAAGGAGCGTCTCGACGAGACGGTGGAAAGCTGCGTGAACAGTGTGGGGGTGAACCTGAACACGGCCAGCAGCTGGCTGCTGCGCTATGTGTCGGGCATCGGTCCGGTGCTGGCCCGCAACATCACTGACTACCGTGCCGTCCATGGGCCATTTGCTTCCCGCAACGAACTGATGGATGTCAAGCGACTGGGTGCCAAGGTGTTCGAGCAGTGCGCCGGCTTCCTGCGGATTCCCGGGGCCGCCAATCCGCTCGACAATACCGCCGTCCATCCGGAGCGCTATGCACTGGTGGAACGGATGGCTGCCGACGCGGGCGTGACGGTCGACACGTTCATCACCGACGGGAAAGTGCGCGAAAGCGTTGACCTGCGACGCTATGTATCGGACGAAGCGGGCATGCCTACGCTGACCGACATCATGACGGAAATCGCCAAGCGCGGGCGGGATCCCCGCGGTGCGATCCATGTGTTCGAGTTCTCGCATGAGATCCAGTCCATCGAGGACGTGCAGGTGGGGATGATCCTGCCTTGCATCGTGACCAACGTCACCGCTTTCGGCGCGTTCGTCGACATCGGCATCCACGAGCATGGCCTGATCCATGTGTCGCAGATGGCCGACCAATATGTTTCCGATCCTTCCAAGGTCCTGAAGGTCCACCAGCAACTTGAGGCGCGGGTGGTGCAGGTGGATCTCGACCGAAAGCGGATCGGCTTGTCACTGAAAGGTTTGAAAAAATGAGAGAGATGAAGAGAAAGAGAGGGGGATTGCTGGTCGCCGCCTGTGTAGCGGCGATCCTTGTCTGGGCCGTACCCCGGGCCGACGCACAGAAGAAGTACACCATCAGCGGCTATATGACTGACGCCGCGTCGGGCGAGTCGCTGATCAGCGCCGCCCTGCTGGACCAGTTGTCCAAGCAGGGTACCGTGACCAACAACTACGGATTCTACACCCTGACCCTGCCGGCGGGCGACGTCTCGCTGGAGTGGTCGTATATCGGATATGAGGCGCAGGAAGCCGCTTTCCGGCTTACGCGCGACACGGTCATCCACGTTGCGTTGCAGCCCTCCGCGGAGATGCTGTCCGGCGCGGCCGTGACGGCTTCGCGTTCAGAAATCGGCGTGCGCGGCTCGCAGATGAGCGCCATCGAAATCCCGGTCCACCAGATCAAGATGGTGCCGGCGCTGGCTGGCGAGGTCGACGTGATCAAAGCCATCCAGCTACTCCCGGGCGTGCAGTCGGGCACAGAGGGCTCCGCCGGCCTTTATGTGCGCGGCGGCGGGCCCGATGAGAACCTGCTGCTGCTCGACGGCGTACCCATCTACAACGTCAACCACATGATGGGTTTCTTCTCGGTCTTCAATGCGGACGCCATCAAGAACGTGACCCTCTACAAGGGCAGTTTTCCGGCCCGCTTTGGCAGCCGCCTGTCCAGCATCGTGGATGTCCGTATGAAGGACGGCAATGACAAGGAGTTCCACGGCAGTGCTTCCATCGGCCTGCTGTCGGCCAAGTTCCAGTTGGAGGGCCCCATCGTCAAGGGCAAGACCACCTTCAACGTATCGGCGCGCCGCACGTACTATGATATACTCTCCCAACCGTTAATTGCTTTGTACCAGAAAATTACGAATATGGGGGAACAGGCGACGGGCGGCTATTACTTCTACGACATCAACGCCAAGGTGACGCACAAGTTCTCCAACCGTGACAAACTCTACGGCAGTTTCTATATGGGTGACGACCGGGTGTATGCGCGCATCAAGATGCGGGACGACGTGTACAAGACCCAGATGAACCTGGGCTGGAACTGGGGCAACATCGTGGGCTCCGTCCGCTGGAACCACGTGTTCGGGCCGCGTCTCTTCGTCAATACCACGGTCAACTACACGCAGTATCGCCATAAACTCGACGTCGGGGCCTCCGAAGAGGCGAAGGGCGACGCTACTTACAAGGATGACTTTACGCTTGGCTACCATTCCCTGATCAACGACATTTCGGCGGCGATGGATTTCGAGTTCAATCCCAACCCGAACCATGATATCCGCTTCGGCGCTACGTATATCCGCCACGCCTTCAAGCCTTCCGTCACTACGGTCCGCTTCGCGACGAGGGAAGAAGGTCAGAGCGAGTCGGCCGTCGACACGACGTTCGGCGACAAGATGCTCTTCACGAATGAGGCGGCCGCCTATGTGGAAGACAACTGGTCGCTGGCCCGCTGGCTGAAAGTGAATCTGGGTCTGAGGTATTCGCTGTATGCTACCGACGGCCGGACCTATCATTCGCTGGAGCCGCGTGTGAGCCTGCGGGCGCTGATCACGGACGACCTGTCTATCAAGGCTTCGTGGTCGAAGATGAGCCAGGCGGTCCACATGCTGAGCAACAGCAACATATCGCTGCCTACCGACCTGTGGGTTCCGGCGACGAGCCGGGTGGAGCCGATGCGGTCGTACCAGACCGCAGCGGGCATTTTTTACAGCCTGGGTGTCGTGGATTTCTCGCTGGAAGGCTACTACAAGACGATGGAGAATGTGCTGGAATATCGAGACGGCGCCTCCTTCTTCGGCACTTCCACGGGCTGGGAGGAGAAAGTGGCCATGGGCCGCGGCTGGGCATATGGCGTGGAGTTCCTGGCCCAGAAGAAGACCGGTCGGCTCACCGGCTGGATAGGGTACACCTGGTCGAAGAGCATGCGACAGTTCGACCGGGATGGGCACATCGTCAACCTGGGCCAGCCGTTCCCGGCGAAATACGACAGGCGCCACGACCTGAGTATCACGGCTGCCTTCGAGATCAACAAGAAGATCGACGTGGCGGCGACCTTCATCTTCGGCACCGGCATTTGCGGCTCGCTGGCACTCCAGACCCTGAGCGTACAGCCGGGTTACAGTTATGTGATAGGCAGCTACATGCCGACGTCGCAGGTCGATTACCTGGAAGGGCGCAACAACTACCGGATGCCTTCCTACCAGCGGCTCGACCTGGGCGTCAACTTCAAGCGGGAGTTCCGCAACGGCCACCACCGCACCATCAGCGTGAGCGTGTACAACGCGTACAACCGCAACAATCCGTTCATCGTTTATCGCGACGGAACGGACCTGAAACAGCTTTCCATTTTCCCGATCATGCCGTCGGTTTCGTATAATTATGAGTTTTAGGAGGTTACAGAGATGAAAAAGATATTGACAAGTTGGGTTCTGGCGGCACTGGTGCTCCTGTCCGTCGGGTGTGAGAAAATCATCGAATTCAAGGGCGAGGAGACGAAGCCGCAGCTGACCCTCTCTTCGTATGCCGAGGCAGGGGAGCCCTTGACGGTATATGTCGCTTCCTCCATCTTCTTCCTGGCCGACCAGAAGTACGGCAAAGCGTTTACGGAGAACCTCGACACGCTGCGCGGGTCGGTACGATGCTTCGTGAACGGGGAGAAACAGCCGCATACGCTGCAGTTGTTTTCGGGAGGAGATATATCCAGTCTCTGCTATCGGGAGCCGGATTATGCGCCGGCGCCGGGCGACCATATCCGCCTGGAAGCGGAATTTCCCGGTTTGGATCCGGTATGGGCGGAGACCGACGTCCCGCTGAATCCTTCTTTCGAGGTGATTTCTGCGAAATGGAATCCGGTGGACCTGGGCGGCATGGAGGAACTCTTTGGGGATGAAGGCGAGTATTATGAACTGGAGATCACCCTGGCCGTGACGGACGACGGATCGTACGACAAGTACTATTTCCTGCAGCCCGTCGCTTTCCGGAAGGAAGAATGGTTGCCGGATGGCTTCTGGACCAGCTATTCTTTCTCGAGCAATGATGTTATTTTCCGCGAACTGAGCGGCAGCAACGCCATGTCTTCGCTGCCCGATGACAGTGCGAGATATTACTTCTCAGATGCTCTGATCAAGGGGCAGCGCCATACGTTCACCATCACCACCGACATGATTTTCGACCGGGAGCACATCCAGTATTTCGGCTTGATCACGGCGACGGTCAACGAGAGCGTCTATTGGTATGACGCTTCCTACCATCAGGTGGACAGCGGGCTGGGCGGCATCTTTGCCGAAGGGACGACCCTTTATTCCAACGTACACGGCGGATACGGCTTCTTCGGAGCTTCTGTCCCGGTGCTGCTGGACGTGGATATAGAATGGTAGGAAATAATTGTTATCTTTGCAGTTTAGGTTAAACTGCTGGCACTATGGACAAGAAAGTCATCATCATTCCGACCTACAACGAGAAGGAGAACATAGAGAAGATTATCCGGGCTGTCCGTGCTCTGGAAGGCGATTATCACGTGCTGATCATCGACGACGGATCGCCTGACGGCACCGCCGCCATTGTAAAGGGGCTCCAGCAGGAGTTCCCGACGCAGCTCCACCTGATTGAGCGCGCCGGAAAGCAGGGGCTGGGAACGGCTTATATCGCCGGCTTCCGCTGGTCGCTCGAGCACGGATACGATTATGTGTTCGAGATGGATGCCGACTTTTCGCACAAGCCTTCCGATGTGCCGCGCCTGTACGCTGCCTGTGCGGAAGGAGGAGCCGACATGTCGATCGGCTCGCGCTACTGCAACGGCATCAGCGTGATCAACTGGCCCATAGGGCGCGTCATCATGTCGTACTACGCATCCGCCTATGTGCGCACAGTACTCGGCATGAAGGTGTACGATACCACGGCCGGCTTCAAGTGCTATTCCCGCAAGGTTCTGGATACCATCGACTTCGACCGCATCAAAATGCATGGCTACGGTTTCCAGATCGAGATGAAATACAACGCCTACAAACTGGGCTTCAAGATCGCCGAGGTCCCCATCATTTTCGAGGACCGCAAGGAGGGAACTTCCAAGATGAGTTCCAGTATCTTCGGCGAAGCCTTCTGGGGCGTCCTCAAACTTCGTTTCCGTAAAATCCGTCCGCGTAAATGAGCCAGGGCGGGGGCATGGGTTGGATCTGGTACCTGGCGATCCTCGTGACCGTCTTCTTCTGGGGGATGTCGTTCCTCTGGAGTGATTCGGTGCTGGACCAGCAAGTCCCTGTCTTTACGTTTATCTTTACTCGTATGGTGCTGGCAGCCACGGTATTGTCGCTTTTCAGCCTGCTTACGGGCCGGCTGCAGCGAATTCGCAGGGGCGACTTGAAATGGTTCGCGGCGATGACGGCCTTTGAGCCGTTCCTCTACTTCATCGGCGAGACTTTCGGCCTGAAGATCACGGGTTCCCCGACGCTCTGCTCGGTGATCATCGCCACGATTCCGGTATTCACCCTCATCGTGGGACAGATCTTCTTCAAGGAAAAACTTTCCCACCTGAACCGCGTGGGTATTTTCGTGGCGGTAGCCGGCGTGGTGGTTTTCATCCTGCTCGGCGGCTCACTGCATACGGATTATCTCTACGGCATCGCAGTGCTGTTCCTGGCCGTGGCGGGTTCCACAGGCTACACGGCCATCTGTAAGAAACTGGTGGACAAAGGTTACAACGCCTTTACCATTGTCACTTGGCAATTCATCCTGGCGGCGGGCTACTTCCTTGTACCGTTCCTGATCTGGGACGCTGCGACCTGGTCGCCCGTATACCTGTCGTGGCCCGTGCTGCGGCCCATCCTTGCGCTGGCCGTCCTCTGCTCGGGCGTGGCGTTCGTGCTCTATGCGGCCTGTGTGAGGCACATCGGCATGACGCGCACGACGGTTTTCCTGCCGCTGGTGGCCATCGTCTCGGCGGTGGCGGCTTCCCTGATGGGGCAGGATGTCTTGCAACCGCTCCAGATGGCGGGTATCGTGGTCGCGATGGCAGGCGTGGTAATGGCACAATATAATCCTCAGACACAACATGAAGCATAATGGACTGACACTGGGCGTATTGGGCGGGATGGGGCCCGCCGCTACCGCTGAATTCCAGCGGCTGTTGGCCGTTAAGGCCCCGGCGGACTGCGACCAGGAGCACCCCCGGATGATCGTCTATTCGCATACCGTCACTCCTGACCGGACCACCTTCCTGCTGGGAAAAGGGCCCGATCCGGAGCCCTATCTGCTCGACGGCCTGCAGACCCTTGTCGGCTGGGGTGCAGATTTGCTTGCGGTGACCTGCAACACGGCACATTTCTTCCTGGATAAGTTCCGGGAGCAGGGCCTGATCGAGCGCCCGCTGGTCCACATCGTGGAGGAAACGATCCGTGCGTGCCGCGAAAGCAGCCCCGAGGGCGTATGGCTTACCGCCACGCTTGGCACGATCAACACAGGCATCTACCAGCGCCACGCCGAAGCTTCAGGCTATCGGTTTCGTGTGCCCGAAGCGGAGATGTGCCAACGCATCCATGACGTAACCGACCTTGTCAAGGCAGGCCGGCAGCAGGAGGCGGGCGAACGCTACCGCGTCATCGTGGAGGAACTCTGGCAGGAAGCGAGGATTCCCGTGGCACAGGCCTGCACGGAACTGCCCGTGGCCTGGCAAGTGGCCGGCCTGCCGCCGGAAATGGGCATCTCCTCGCTGGAAGCACTGGCGGACGGCTGTATCAGAGAACTTTATAAACCCTTGTGATATGGGACTTTTCAATTGGAAGAAGAAGGATAAGGAAGAGGAAGCGGCCCCGGAGCGCCCGCTTGACGCCGGTCTGGAGAAGACCAAGCGTTCGCTTTTCGAGAAGCTTTCCTATGCCATTGCCGGCAAGAGCGTGGTGGACGATGAGGTGCTCGATTCGCTGGAAGAGGTGCTGATCGCCTCCGACGTGGGTGTGGAGACCACCCAGAACATCATCGAGCGGCTGGAAGCCCGCGTGGCCCGCGACAAATACCTGCATGCCGACGAGGTGAACCGCTATCTCTGCGAAGAGGTGGTGGACCTGCTGGATGCCGCCGCCGATGGCAAGAGCACCGAACCCTTTGACTTTTCCAAGAAGCCTTACGTGATGATGGTGGTGGGTGTCAACGGCGTGGGCAAGACCACGACCATCGGCAAGCTCGCCGCGCAGCTCAAGGCCCAGGGGAAAAAGGTGGTGCTTGGCGCCGCCGATACCTTCCGAGCCGCCGCTGTGGACCAGCTCGTAATCTGGGCGGAGCGTGCCGGTGTCGACATCGTGAAGCAGGAGATGGGTTCCGACCCGGCTTCCGTGGCTTACGACAGCGTCAAGAGTGCCGTGGCCAAAGATGCCGACGTGGTGATCGTCGATACGGCGGGCCGCCTCCACAACAAGGTGAACCTCATGAACGAACTCACCAAGATCCGCAACGTCATGCGGAAAGTGGTGCCCGACGCACCGCACGAGGTGCTGCTGGTCATCGATGGATCCACTGGCCAGAATGGCTTTCTGCAAGCCCGGGAGTTTACCCGTGCCACCGATGTGACGGCCCTGGCCGTGACCAAGCTTGACGGTACCGCCAAGGGCGGCGTGGTGATCGGCATCAGCGACCAGTTCAAGGTCCCCATCAAGTTCATCGGGGTGGGCGAGAAGATCGACGACCTGAAGGTTTTCGACAAGAAAGAATTTGTTGAATCGTTGTTTGAATAATATCTTGCGTTATGAATATTTCGTTCAATTGGCTGAAGGACTATTTGAAATTCGACCTCACGGCAGAGCAGGTCGGTGCCATCCTGACCTCTACCGGACTGGAAGTGGAACATATGGAAACCGTGGAGCAGATCCCGGGTGGCCTGGAAGGTGTGATCGTGGCGGAAGTGGTGGAGTGCGTGGCACATCCCGATTCCGACCATCTCCACATCACGAAACTGAATACCGGCGCGGCTGAGTTGCTGCAGGTGGTGTGCGGTGCGCCGAACGTGGCGCAGGGCCAGAAGGTGCTGCTGGCGACGGTGGGTACGGACCTTCCCACAGACGACGGCTCGAAATTCAAGATCAAGCGTTCCAAGATCCGCGGCGTCGAGAGCCTCGGCATGATCTGCGCGGAAGATGAACTCGGCATCGGCAATGACCACTCCGGCATTATGGTGCTCGATCCTTCCGCCGTGGTGGGTACGCCGGCCCGCAAGCAGCTGAAACTGAAAGAGGATACCCTCTTCGAGATCGGCTTGACGCCGAACCGTGTGGATGGTGCCAGCCATATCGGCGTGGCCCGCGACCTGTATGCCTACTGCGTGCAGCATGGTATTCCGGTGGAATGGACGCTGCCCGAGGTGAGCGGTTTCAAGCCTGGTTCAGGTGCAGCCATTCCCGTTGAGGTGCAGGCTCCCGACATGGCTCCGCGTTATATCGGCATCACATTGCGCGACGTGAAGGTGGGTCCTTCTCCGGATTGGCTGAAGGAGCGCCTGATGGCCATCGGCCAGCGCCCCATCAACAACATCGTGGATATCACCAACTTCGTGCTCAATGAGATGGGTCATCCGCTCCACGCTTTTGACGCGGCGAAGATTGCCGGCCGGAAGGTGGTGGTGCGCCGCAGCACGCCTGACTGCCATTTCACGACCCTCGACGGTGTGGAGCACACGCTTTGCGCCGACGACCTCGTGATCTGCGATGCTGAAAAGCCGATGTGTATTGCCGGCGTGTTCGGCGGCGTCGATTCCGGCGTGACCGAATCGACCACCGAGGTGTTCCTGGAGGCGGCATATTTCAATCCGGTTTCCATCCGCAAGACGTCCAAGCGCCAGGGTCTCAAGACCGACGCTTCGTTCCGCTACGAGCGCGGCATCGACCCGACGGCCACGATGACGGCTGCCCGCCGCGCTGCGCTGCTCATCCAGGAGCTCGCCGGTGCAACCGTGGTCGGTGCGCCCCAGGAAGTCTGCGGCGAACCGTTTGAGCCGGTGCAGGTGGCGCTTTCGTATGCCCGCATGGACGGCCTTATCGGCAAGGAATTAGGTGCTGATACCTATCAGAATATTCTCAAGAGTCTCGATTTCAAGATTTTATCGGCGGATGCCGCCGGCTGCACGGTGGCCGTTCCTGCCTATCGCGTCGATGTGACGCGCGAGTGCGACGTGGTGGAGGAGGTGCTCCGCATCTACGGCTACAACAACATCGAGCTGCCGCTGAGCATGAAGGCGTCCATCAATCCTTCGTCCCATCCGGATCCGGAAAAGGTCCGCAAGACGGTTTCCGACCTGCTCACGGACCGGGGTTTCGTGGAAATCATGAACAACTCTCTCACGAAAGGAGAGTATTACGATGCCTGCAAGACCTATCCTGCCGAACAACTGGTACACATCGTCAATCCGCTCAGCAGCGATTTGAATGTCATGCGCCAGACGTTGGTTTTCAATGCGCTGGAGGTGGTCGCACGCAATATCAACCATCAAAACAGCAACTTGCGTCTCTTCGAGATCGGCAACTGTTATGCATTCCAGCCGAAAGCGGATGCGCAGGATCCGAAGGCCGAACTCAAGAGCTATCGCGAGGAGATGCGCCTGTGCATGGTTGTCACGGGTCCGGGCATCAAGTCATGGCGCAACGAACTGGGTGCGGGCAACTACTTCGCACTCAAGGGCTATCTGGAACTGCTGCTTAAACGTTTCAAGGCGGATGTCTACGACATGGAGATTGACGCCGCACCGGCCGACCTTTTCGCGGAAGGCCTGCTCTATAAACTGGGTGGCAAGCGCCTGGCGATGGCGGGTACGGTGGCCAAGCCGCTGCTGAAGATGTTCGACATCAAGCAGCCCGTGTTCGTTGCCGAGGTCGACTGGGCCCAGCTCTTCGAACTGGTGAAGCGCGACAAGGTAAAATACAAGGAATTGCCGAAATTCCCGGAGGTACGGCGCGACCTGGCGCTCTTGCTCGACGAGAATGTCTCGTTCTCCGACCTGCGCAAGGCGGCATTCCAGGCTGCCCGTGGCATTTTGAAGCAGGTCAGCCTCTTCGACGTCTACCGCGGTCCGAAGATCCTGACGGACAAGAAGCAATACGCCATCAGCTTCATCCTGCAGGATGAGGAGAAGACCCTCACCGATTCGGCTGTCGAGGCGACGATGGACAAGTTGCTCAAGACCTTCGAAAGCAAGTTCGGCGCTACGTTGCGATAGCGGATGGGTCTTTTTCCGACCATCGGGAAGTACGCTTCACTGGTGAAGTTCGCGCATACGGTCTTCGCCCTGCCTTTCGCGCTCGTGGGTTTCCTGCTGGCGCTGCAGGAGCCTGACGCGCATTTCTCTTGGTTGATCCTGGTGCAGATCCTGGGTTGCATGGTGTTTGCCCGTAGCGCTGCGATGGGTTTCAACCGCTATGTGGACCGGGAAATCGATGCGCGCAATCCGCGCACGGCTGGCCGCGACGTGCCGGCCGGGAGGGTTTCGCCGCGTCAGGCGCTGGTTTTCACGTTGGTCAACGTGGCGCTGTTCGTGGTGGTGGCGTGGACCATCAATCCGCTCTGTGGGGGGCTTTCCTTCGTAGCGTTGGTTTTTCTGCTGGGGTACAGCTATTTAAAGCGTTTCACATGGTTGTGCCATTTTGGGGTGGGGGCGGCCTTGGCCATTGCGCCGACGGGTGCTTTCATCGCTGTCACGGGTCATGTCTCGCTGCCGATCGTGTTGTTGTCGATGATCGTTTTTCTCTGGTCGAGTGGTTTTGACATCCTGTATGCGCTTGCTGACGAGGAGGTCGACAGGGAGCAGGGGATTCATTCCATTCCGCAGCGTTTCGGTCGTGTCAAGGCGATGAATATTGCCAAGGTGGTTCATTTGCCGGAGTTTGTTCTGGTGCCGTTGTTTTTGGTGCGGACTGGATTGACCAATGTTTGGGGCATCGCTGCCGGCGTCTTCTTCCTGGCGATGATCGTCTACCAGCATGTCATCCTCTCGCCGAGGGATCTCTCTCGTCTCAACGCTGCTTTCTTCACCGCCAACGGCATCGCCTCGCTTGCTTTCTGCGTGCTGATCTACCTGTCGGTTCTGCTATAGTTCTCGTTCGTCGTTGGTCCGGTCGGGCTTTGCTGGGGCGCGTTGAGAACCCTCAGGGTTCGAGGCATCTCACCCTGAGGAACGCTCAACGCTCCACCAGGCCGACGCACGCCCGACCTCTTGCTTGGCGTTGGTTCGGTCGGGCTTTGCTGGGGCGCGTTGAGAACCTTCAGGGCTCGAGGCATCTCGCCCTGAGGAACACTCAACGCTCCACCAGGCCGACGCGCGCCCGACCTCTTGCTTATCTCTGTTTCCCGGCTTTTTGTTGAAGGTTCGGGTGTGCCCGATATAAAGCTGGTTAGTAAGGTGTTACGTAAAACGCCTATTCATAATCGAATAGGCGTTTGTTTAAACTCGTTGATTGCTAATGAGTTGATGGGCACAGGGTGACAGACGGAAATTGTCGTCAATGTCAATAGAGACCGGGAATGACGGTATCAGCGCCTTCGGTGCCGGGGGCGATGGTGCTCAGCACTTCTTCGTTCTGGTTGTCGATGGTCGTTGCCTTCTCCCGGATGGAGACGATGTCGTCGACGATGTACTTCGTGTGGCCGCGCCAGGGAAGCCGGCCGAAGTATTCCTTGTAGTGCAGGTCCATGACCTTGCCGCTTTCTGTCATCAGCCGTTCGGCAATCTCCTTGTCGGCGATGGAGAAATCGAATGTGTTCGACTGCACGCCGGTGGTCTGTGCCTTGATGCCTGTCTGGATCAGTTTGCCTTCGTAGGTCTTCCAGATGACGCCTTTGTAAACCACGTAATGGAGTTCACCGGTGCGGACGCCTTCGCCGAAGACGAAGTAGAAGCGAAAATAGCAGAAGACGGCGAGTCCCACGACTACGATGGCAATCAGGATTCCGATAATTCTTTTCATATAGATGCTATTTAAATGGTTAGACAAAGTATGCGATTCTTTCAGCTATCAGGATCAGCGCCAGGATGACCAGCATCAGACGGCAGGACATCTTGTTACGGGAGTTGGTAAAGCATTCTCCCAGCAGCGGCGCGATAGGCAGGGTGACCAGCATTCCGCTCGGAGTGGCGGGGTCGGACATGAACAGCACGGCCAGTACGCTGATGCAGATGGCCAGTATGATGAGGTGTATGAACGCATGATAGTGTGCCGTCTTGTATGTGGACAGCCGGGAAGCAATCCGGAAGATGGCTATCGTTGTGAAAACGATGGTCATCATGATGCGGAACAGCGTGATGACCGGCAGGTTGAAGGAGGGCAGGTGCAGGGTCTTCATGCCTGACCAGAGATCCGTTAGGTATGCGGCTATCGACGCGCCACCCCCATTCATGTACCGGATGCCGATGAACACGGCGAAAGGAAACAGCAGCGCCAGTAACAAAGTGAACCAGAATTTCCACTTGTCTTTCGCCATGCCGACCGATGAAAGGGTCAGGACCGGTACCAGCCAGAGCAGGGATGGCGTGATGAGGGAAGCACTTCCCAGCGCTATCCACTGTAGCGACAGATACTCCAGCGAAGGGCGTACCGCATGGAAGCAAATGTGGAAGTACAGGGTCATGGCCATCAGCAACACGGTCCCATGAAATGGAGTGAACCAGAATGCTTTCGGAGCCGCGCCTGCCAGGAGGAGGAAGAAGATCGCTGCTGCCATGCCGGCCCCTGACAGGATCCGCCGATGGAGGAAGTAAAGCAGGAAGCTGCAGGTAAGCAGGATGACTGTTGCCAGAATGGCTGCGCTGATCGGACGCTCTATGGTGGAAGGTACCATCCAGCCGGTTGCGATATAGGTCGCAATCAGCAGGAAAAAGATGATAGAAATCAGAATTTCAGTTATCCTTCGGTACATTCCGCTACAAAGTTAGATAAATCGACAAATTTTATTATCTTTGAAAGTTGTAAATATGAGCAAGGTCGTAAGATTTCTTATGGGAGCGTTCAGCCTCTTGTTCCTGACGGCGGGCATGTCCGGCTGTCAGCAGGAGGGAATCATCCCGGCCCGGGACATGAGTACGCTCTTTGCGGAGTTCTATACCATCGATGCCATGGTGGATGTATCCATGGAACATGGCATGGATAAACGTTTGAATGTCGACTCGCTCCGGATGTACCGCCCCAGCCTCGAGGCGATGGGCTATACGGACGAGGACTTCCGTACCTCGCTCAACTATTACCTGCACCGGCCCGAAGCGCTGGAAAAGATCCTGGATCAGGCCTGGAAAAAGCTGGATGATGAAGCGACCCATGCGATGGAGAACGAGGAGGAGGTATCCGCCGAGAACGAAACCGTACAGGTAACCGGGATTGATGAAGTGTGGGAAGACGGGAAACCGGCCCGGGAACAGGAGGTGGCGCTCGATTCGGCGGCATCCCCGACTGAAAAGAAAGCTCCCCGGCGCCAGCAGCGCAAGAAGTTGACCAAGCAGGAAATGAAACAATTGGAAAAAGAGCTCAAGTAATGGAGAAACAAGCCATATACAAAGCCGTGCTGGGGATGATCGACCTGACGTCCCTCAACGGTACCGATACGTACGGAAAGATCGCCGCCATGACCGAGAAGGTCAACCGGTTCCACGCGTCGTTCCCGAACTATCCGCTGCCGGCGTCGATCTGTGTCTATCCCAATTTCGCGAAGACAGTGGCGCAGACCCGCCAGGACCCCGATGTCCATGTGACGGTAGTGGGCGGCTGTTTCCCTGCCTCGCAGAGCCCCCTGCCCGTGAAGGTCGCTGAATGTGAGATGGCCGTCCGCGACGGGGCCGACGAGGTCGACATCGTGCTGGCACTCAATTCATTCCTGGAAAACAACTATGCTGCGGCGGAGCGTGAGATCGTGGAGATAGGCCGCGTCATCCGCGCCGTCAATCCCGCTGTCCACCTGAAGGTGATTCTCGAGACAGGTGCCTTGAAGGAACCCGCGCTCATCGAAGACGCATCTTTCCTGGCCATGGAGGCGGGTGCCGATTTCATCAAGACGTCGACCGGCAAGATGCAGCCCGCTGCCACGCCGGAAGCGGCGCAGGTGATGTGTCGCTGCATCAAGCAATACTTCGACAAGACGGGCCGGATGGTGGGTTTCAAGCCTGCCGGAGGCATTGCGACGCCGGAAGATGCGGTTACCTACTGGGAGATCGTGGAAAGCGTGCTCGGCGAAAAATGGCTCGACAAACGCTGGTTCCGCTTCGGCGCGAGCCGTATGGCGAACAACCTGCTCTCTGCCCTGGAAGGCCGCGAGGTGAAATACTATTAATCAACTGACTATGGGAAGCCTGCTGATCAAAAACGTCCGGCTGGACGACCACACGACCGACATCCTTATCGAGGACCGTCGATTCAAGAGCCTTTCCGCTCCGGAAGGCACCCTTGTCGATTCGGTGATCGATGCCGCCGGCATGGCCATCTTGCCGCCGTTCTACAATACCCACACCCACGCCGCCATGAGCCTGCTGCGCGGCTATGCCGATGACATGCCGCTCCAAAAATGGCTGACCGAATACATCTGGCCCTTCGAAAGCAAGATGACTGCCGCTGATATCCGTAAGGGTTCAGAACTCGCGGTGCGCGAGATGATCAAAACCGGCACGGTCTTCTTCTCCGACATGTATTTCGATATCGAGGAGACCATCGAGGTGGTGCAGCGCTACGGTATGCGGGCAGCCATCGGCGTTACTTTCATGGAGTCGCACAACAAGGCCCAGCAGGCCGAAAAACTCGAGGTCCTGCACAACTGGTCGGATCCGACCGGCGGGCGTATCTGCTTGACGGTGGCGCCCCACGCCATTTATACGGTGGGCCAGGAGATGTTGGTGCGCTGTGCGGAAACCGCCCGTGAACTCGGCATGATCCTCCATATCCACCTGTCGGAAACCCGACAGGAAGTGGAGGACTGCCTACAGCAGAAAGGCACCACGCCGGTACGTTATCTCGAAAAACTGGGTGTGCTTGGCCCGAATGTCGTCGCCGCCCATGCCGTCCACGTGGACGAAGAGGAAGCGGATATCCTCGCCAAACACGGTGTGACGCTTGCCCATTGCCCGTGCTCGAACATGAAACTGTCTTCGGGCAATTTCCCGTATGCCATGCTCAAGAAGGCAGGATGCCATATCGCGTTGGGAACGGACGGTGACAGCTCAAACAACAACCTCGACATGCGCGAGGAGATGAAATTTGCCGCCCTGCTGGCTAAGTTCAGCAGCGGGGATCCGCGCACGATGCCGGCCGGAGAAGCGCTGGAAGTGGCTACCCGCAATGGCGCCGAGGCCTTCGGCATTGACGCCGGCGTCATCGCGGAAGGAAAACTGGCCGATGCCATCCTGGTCCGGCTCGATGACGAACGGATGCAACCCTGCTACCACCTCGCCTCGAACTGGGTGTATGCCGCCGGCAGCAGCTGCATCGACACGGTCATCTGCGACGGACGGATACTGATGCAAGGAAGAGAAATATTGGTTGGCTGACATGAAATCAGTGGAAGAATACGGACTGGACCTGCACTGCACGTTGATGCTCGAGGATTACCGCGAGATGCTTCCGGTATTCAGAAAGATGAAGGACGTGGTGCTGGAACGGTTGCGTACCTGCCTGAAACAGAACAACATCCTTGTCAATGGCCTGGAAGGCCGCGTCAAGGAGGAGAAGAGTCTGGCAGGCAAGCTGGAGCTGAAGGGCAACAAATACAAGACACTTGAGGACATCACCGACCTCGTAGGCGTGCGCATCATCACCTACTACACGGAAGAAGTCGACAAGATCGCCGCGATGGTCGACAAGTTGTTCGATGTGGATTGGGAGAATTCCGTGGACAAGCGGAAGCAGCTGGGCAAGGATACCTTCGGGTACATGTCGCTCCACTATGTCTGCCGCATTCCTGCCTCCCTATACAACGATCCCGAACATCCTGAACTCAACCAGATACGTTTCGAAGTGCAGATGCGCACCGCGTTGCAGCACGTGTGGGCTACAATGAACCACGACACCGGCTACAAGAGCGGGGTGGAGGTGCCGCCCGAGCACATCCGCAGCCTGACGCGACTGGCCGGCATCCTGGAGCTGGCCGATGAGGAATTCAGCCGCATCCGCAAGGAAATCACCGACTATCGCCGCAAGGCCGAGCAGTTGGTGAAGGACGGCAGTTTCGAAGAGGTGTCGCTCAATGGCGACACGTGGCGCAGCTACCTGTCCCTCGATCCGTTCGCATCGCTCAACAGCCGGATTGCCGCCATCAACCAGGCGGAGGTACAGCAGCTAAGCGGCATGCCGTACCTGGCCCCGATGCTCCAGATGGGCCTCAAGACACTGGGTGATGTGGAAGTCATGCGTAAAGCCTGCACGGAAAAGGCCTACCTGCTGGCTGTCCATCAGATCAGCGGCACGGACCTCGACATCATCGCCTCGACCCTGGGCCTGCAGAACATCTGCCTGGTGCATGCAGCCGAAATCAGCGGCTGCAAAGGCATCGAGATCTTCCTCGACAGCCTGAACGGGCCTTCCAGATATAACGCGGAGACGGCAAAACGACTCTACGAAACAATCACTCGTATACACAATATGTAATATGGCAAACGCATTCATTGACAGTACCCTGCTCGATAAGGCCATCTGCTATGCCGTCCAGGCGCACCACAACACGGAGCGCCGCGGCAAAGGATTTCCTTACATCGTGCATCCGCTGGAAGCCGTGTCCATCGTGGCTACCCTCACCTCCGACCAGGAACTGCTGGCCGCAGCCGCGCTGCACGATACGATTGAAGACACCGGTGTGACGATCGACGACCTTCGCCGGGAATTCGGCGACAAGGTGGCCATGCTGGTGGAGGAGGAGAGCGACAAGTTCGTGGAAGGCGTGAGCGAGACCGACAGCTGGCGCGACCGCAAGCAGGCCGCCATCGACCGCATCGCCGCCGCGTCGCTGGAAGCCAAGATGGTCGCCCTGGGAGACAAGCTCTCGAACATGCGTGCCATTTCCCGCGACTACGATTCCCTCGGCGACAAGCTCTGGGAACGATTCCATGCGCCCGGCGGACGCGCCGACCACGAGTGGCATTACCGTGGCCTGGCCCAGTCGCTCAACGAGCTGGCCGGCACGCATGCTTTCACGGAATTCACCCAGCACATCGAACATGTGTTCGGCAAGCCGCGGCCTGAGTGGATCGACCTCGATGATTACGAGGTGAGCGGAGACGGATATACAGCCATCAGCTATAACCACAAGGACGGCAAGCGGATGATGAAACTCTATGCCGACTATATGCCGATGTCGGTTCCCGAACAGGAACTGCGGATGACCTGGGCGATCATGGACCTGGGACTGCACGTTCCGCGGGCATTCAGGCTGGTGACCGACGGTCACCGCGTGGGCGTTGAGTTCGAACGGATCGTCCGGAAGCGTTCTTTCTCTCGGGCCATCTCCCAGGAACCGGAGAACCTGGAGAAATATGTGGCGGCCTTTTCCGAGGAATGCAAGAAACTCCATGCGATTCCCTGCAACACGACGGTTTTCTCGTCTGTCAAGGAGCATTTCCATAGTGCCATCGGCGCTTCCAGGGACTTTGACGATACCGAGAAAGCCAAGCTGCATGCCAGCCTGGAGGCCATGCCCGATGCGACTACCTGTCTGCACGGCGACATGCATATCGGCAACATCATTACGGACGGCGAGCATACCTGGTGGATCGATCTGGCCGACTTCCGCTACGGGCATCCTTATTTCGACCTGGGCATGCTCTGGTTCGTGGCGGTCGCCAATGTGGATGAAGATATTTCGCAGAGGCTGTTCCACCTCTCCCATGGCCAGATGTTGCAAGTATGGGATTGCTTCGTGCGCCATTATTTCGGCGACGGCACCACCACCGAGGAGGCCGACCGTCTGATCGCACCGTACGCCGCCCTCTATATGATTCATTTTGCCAACCGGGAGTCCATGTCTGCGCCGTGGCGTACCCACATTGAAAACACGCTCCTCAAGTAATGCATTATATCTTCATCATCAACGGACGGAGCGACAAGGCTCATATCGCGGAAGACGTGGAACGCCAGATCCGTAATCTGCCGATGAACCTCGACTATGAGACCTACACCACGCGTGGTGTGGGAGATGGTACCCGTTTCGTCAAGATCTACTGCGACCTGCATCCGAACGCGAAGGTCTGCTTCGTGTCATGCGGCGGTTCCGGTACCTTGAACGAAGTGGTTTCCGGCATGGTCGGTTCTACCGGCAAGACACTGGCGATCCTGGCATATGGCGAAACCAATGATTTTCTCAAGTGCTTCCCGGACCGTGATTTCCATTCGCTGCGTAAGATCATCAATGGTGAAGCGCGTGAGGTGGATGTCATCAAGGTCAACGACAGCTACGCCATCAATGTCATCAACATCGGCTTCGACGCCGTGGTTGCTTCCATCGCCAACCGGCACATTGAAGAGGGCCGGGGGAAGAATGCCTACCGCTGGGGTGTGTTCGGCGCCATCTTTGCCGGGCGCAACAACAAGATCAGGGTGGTGGCCGACGGGGAACGGATGAACAGGCGCCGGATGTTGCTCTGCACCGTGGCCAACGGTCGCGTTTGCGGCGGCGAGTTCATCTGCGCACCCCGGGCGGAGATCGATGACGGCTGGATGGAAGTTTGCCTGGCAAGGCGGATGCTGCTGTTCGGTTTCCTGCGCCTCCTGCGTGTCTACCGCGACGGAAAGCATCTTGAGGATCCGTTCGCAAGCCGTCGTTTCCGCTACAAGCGTGCCCAGCATGTAGAAGTGATTTCACACGACCTGATCGACATCGCTCTCGACGGGGAGCTGTGCGCCGGCCATACATTCCAAATTGATATCATTCCCAAAGAAATACATTTGATCCTTCCTTCGATTGTCTCTATGAAAAAAAGATTTGATCCCATCATTGACAAGTGTGGGGAAATCATCGATTACCTGATGTCTTCGCCCGATATTCCGCAGGATGAGTCTCTGCAGTTCAAGATCCGGCTTTCCATCGAAGAAGCCGTGGAAAATGTGGTCCGCTATGCTTACGAAGGCGGCATGGGCTGGATCGAAGTCGGCACCGAACTCGATCCGGAGGGGGTGATGCTGACCATCCTGCTCAAGGATGCCGGCGTACCCTTCAATCCGCTTGAGCGGCCTGACCCGGATGTGACGCTGTCGGCGGAAGACCGTGAAATCGGCGGCTTGGGCATTTTCCTGTGCAAGCAGCTGATGGACCATATTGAGTATAAATACGAGGATGGCTGCAACATCCTCACCATGTCCAAGAGAGTGGCGTAATGAAACGGGCCCGAATCAAAGCCGGTATGGCCGGCCGTATCCTGGCCGTTTCCCTGATCCTGGCCTGCCTCCCTGTCCGGGCGCAGGTCGTGACGTTCATGCCGCAATGGACGCCGCAGACTCAATTTGCGGGTTATTATGTCGCTATCGAGAAAGGTTTTTACGCGGAAGAGGGCCTGGACGTGATCCTCGACCACTTCGGCGGAAATTCCACGGAGAGTGTCGTCGATAAACTCGACAAGCGGAAAGTGGACATCATCACCACCCAGCTGATCTCTGCGATGGTGGCCCGTGACAAAGGCACCCATCTGGTCAACGTGTTGCAGACCACGCAGATCAATGGCTTGATGTGCGCGACCCGTTTCCCCGTCGAATCGCCGCAGTCCCTCGACGGGAAGAGAATCGGACGGTGGAAGGTAGGTTTCGGCGAAGTCAGCGACATGTTCTGTTATAAGAATGGCTTAACGGTCGAGTGGATTCCCTATATCCAGGGCATCAACCTGTATGTGTCCGGCGCTGTGGACGCTCTGCTCTGCTATAGCTACAGCGAGTATCTCCAGCTGGTGCTGGCCACCGGCGGTATTCCGGAGGACCATATCATCCGTTTCAAGGATTTCGGTCTCGATTTCCCCGAAGACGGGCTGTATGTGACGGATGCTTATTATAAGAAGAACAAGGATGTGGTGGACAAGTTCGTGCGTGCCTCCCGGCGGGGCTGGGAGTATGCACGGGAACATCCGGATGAGGCGCTCGAGATTTCGATGGAATTCATCCGCGAATTCGACGTGGCCACGAGCACTATCCTGCAGCGGATGATGCTGGAGGAGATGCTGCGCCTGCAGGTCAACCCTGTGACAGGCGTGGCGGATTTCGCACCGGTGCGCCCCGAGGTTTTCGAATCCCTCAACACCACGTTGCGGGAAATGGGATATATCCGGTCTGACATAAAATACGAGGAGATGGTGCGATGAGTGTCAAGAAGAATTTCGCTTCGCGGCTCAGTTTGTACGTCCTGCTGCTGACGGCAGGACTGATGCTCCTCGTTACGACGCTGTCCGCTTTCTTCGCGGCTGCATCGGTCATGCAGGAAGCCAATGAAAAGGCCCAGAAGGTCCTGGACAATGCCATCCTGGAGATCGAAAAGGTGTTCACGGAAGTGGAACGTGCCTTGGACAACGTGGACTGGATGGTCCAGCAGCATCTCGATGATGAAACGTTCCTCTACAACGTGACCCGCGAGCTGGTGATGACCAACCCGAACATCATCGGCAGCGCCGTAGCCTTGGAACCCTATTCTTTCAAAGGGCGGAAATATTTCGCGCCGTTTTCTTATTTGGGGGACGTATCGCATGAACTGCATACCATCCAGATCGGTAATGACCAGTATGACTATCCGACGACCGACTGGTACCAGATCCCCAAGTTGCTGGACCGGCCTTACTGGAGCGATCCGTATTATGATGACGGCGGAGCCGGTCAGCGGATGTCCACCTATTCCGTACCGCTCAAGGATGAAAATGGAAAGTTCATCGGCATCCTGACGGCTGACATTTCGCTGGAATGGCTTTCTAATAGGGTCACTTCCATCAAGCCTTACAAGAATTCCTATACGATCATGGTGGCGCGCAACGGCGCCTATATCGCACATCCGGAAGAGGATAAGGTGTTGAATGAGACCATCTTTACCTCGGCTTTGCAAATGGCCGATTCGACTGCGATGTCAATCGGACGCGGCATGGTTTCCGGACAGCGGGACATGGTCTATTTCGAGAACGATGATGAAAGGTCTTTCGTGGTGTTCGGCCCGCTCAGCAATGGATGGTCGATCGGCGTCATCTGTACCTTCCGGGATGTATACCTGTATGTCAATCTCGTCGTTTTCATGCTGGCTGGAATCCTGCTGCTGGGCTTGATCATCCTGTTCTTCAGTGTCCGTCGTCTCATCCGCAAGCAGACCATGCCGATCGTGGAGTTCACCAATTCGGCGATGACCATCGCGAAAGGGAACTTCAAGGCGCAGATTCCCGAGGTGAAAAGCAAGGACGAGTTGCTGAAATTGCGCGATTCCCTGGCGTACATGCAGCAGTCCATCAGCGAATACATCGTGGAACTCAAGAGTACGACGGCTTCCAATGAGCGCTATGAGAGCGAGTTGAGCATCGGCCGCGAGATCCAGATGAGTATGCTGCCGCAGAATTTCCCGCAACGCGACGACTGTTCGCTGTTTGCGATGGTGCAGCCTGCCAAGGAAGTGGGCGGCGACCTCTACGATTTCGTCGAAGTAGGGGATTCCCTCTTCTTCCTGGTGGGTGATGTGTCCGGCAAGGGCGTTCCTGCGGCCCTGTTCATGGCCATCACACGGGCGGCCTTCCGTTTCATCGGTGCACTGGGCCTTCCCTTGCCTGAAGTGATGAGTCGGGTGAATAATTGTCTGGCCGATGGTAACAAGAATGAAATGTTTGTTACTATCTTTGCCGGTCGGATTAACCTGAAGACGGGCGAGATGGAATACTGCAACGCGGGCCATAACCCGATTGTGGTCATTTCCCCTGACGGAAAGCCTACCTTACTGCAAGCCAAGTCGAACCTGGCTGCCGGCTTGTTCGAGAACTTCCCCTATGAGGGCGAGGCCATGCATCTGGCCCGAGGGTCGCGGCTGGTGCTCTACACCGACGGCGTGACGGAAGCCGAACGGGAAGACAAGAGCCAGTACGGAGAGGAACGGTTGTTGGAATGGGCTTCCCAGATTGAGCCTTCGGTCAGTTCGAACGCTGCGGTACTAGATTTGTATTCCAGCGTCAAAGCCTTCACGAAGGGGGCTGACCAGAACGACGATATTACGATTATGTCCATATGCTTATAATAATAACAAATTAAATACTGTAAAATGAACGTAACGATTACTGAAGAAGGCGCCAAGGCGCTTGTCAAACTGGAAGGCCGTCTCGACACTACCAACGCAGACCAGTTCATGAAAGACATCACGCCCCTGATGAATGGGGCCCATCAAGACATCGAGATGGACTGCACTGACATGGAGTACACCAGCAGCCAGGGTCTCCGCATGTTCCTCATGCTGCAGAAGAATGTCTCCGCCCGCGGCGCCAAGCTCGTGCTCCGCAATATGAAACCCCATGTGAAGGAAGTTTTCGACATAACGGGTTTCTCTCACATTATCAATATCTTATAGACTCTGTCAAAAAAGTGTTGATAAAGTTTTGCCGATAACGTATGGTTTTTTGGTCGGCTTGGCATATATTTGCGACAAAATTAAATGTCAAACACAATGACCAATCAAGCAATCTTCGACGCCCGTACGCTCGGCAAGCCTAAGATGGCAATTCTCGGACTGCAGCACTTGTTTGCAATGTTCGGAGCCACTGTCTTAGTTCCAGTGATTACAGGGTTGTCGGTTTCGGCAACCCTTCTTTTTGCCGGTTTGGGAACCCTTCTCTTCCACCTGCTCACCAAGTGGAAAGTACCTGCATTCCTTGGATCTTCCTTCGCATTCCTCGGTGGTTACGCCGCTGTCACGCAGATGGGCGCAGAACGTGGCCTTTCGCTGGCCGAGTCGCTGCCTTATGCCTGCATCGGTGTCGCCTGCGCCGGTCTGATGTATTTCATTCTGGCCGCCCTGTTCGCCGCCTACGGTGCCAAGAAGGTCATGCGCTTCTTCCCGCCCGTGGTTACCGGCCCGATCATCATCGCCATCGGCCTGACGCTCTCGGGTTCCGCCATCTCCAATTGCAACACCAACTGGTGGATCGCCCTGCTGGCCATCGCCATCATCATCGTGTGCAACATCTGGGGCAAGGGTATGATCCGCATTGTTCCGATCCTTATGGGTGTGCTGGGTTCCTATATCGTGGCGGCCCTCTGCGGCCTGTGCGATTTCAGCGGCGTGAAGGAAGCTGCCTGGCTGGGAACCCCGTTCCAGATGCAGAATACGGCCTTCGCGGTGTTCAAGTCCCCCAACTGGGGCCTTGTCGTGGCAGCCATCATCGCCATCCTGCCCATCTCGCTGGCTACGATGGTCGAGCATATCGGTGATATGTGTGCCATCTCCTCGACCACCGGTGAGAACTATCTGGAGAATCCGGGCCTGCACCGCACCCTCATGGGCGACGGTATGGCCACCATCCTGGCTTCGCTCTTCGGCGCTCCGGCCAACACGACCTACGGTGAGAACACCGGCGTGCTCAACCTGACCCGCGTGTTCGACCCGCGCGTGATCCGCATCGCGGCGGTCTTCGCTGTCATCCTGAGCTTCTGCCCGAAATTCGCCGCGCTGATCGGCGCCATGCCCGCCTCCACCATCGGCGGCGTGAGCCTTGTCCTCTACGGTATGATCTCGGCCGTGGGTGTGCGCAACCTCGTGGACAACAAGGTCGACCTGACCATCTCCCGCAACCTGATCATCGCCGCTCTCATCCTGGTGCTGGCTATCGGTATCAAGTACGGTGCGAACGATTCCATCAATATCGGCTTCACCTCGCTCAGCGGCCTGGCCGTCGCAGCGCTGGTGGGTATCATTCTCAACGCCGTTCTCCCGGGCAAGGACTACGAATTCGGTTCCAGCCTCCGCGGCGACATCACCGTCAACCTGGGCGGCTCGACCCGCAACCCCAACTGGCGTGAAGAACACCCCGAGCATGCCAAACTGTAATTGATTAATCTAAAACCTATTAAAAAATAATGAAAAAACTGATTCTCTCCGCCGCCATCCTGCTTTGCGGCCTGACTGCCTTCGCGCAGACCAACATCCAGGTGATGTACGATTTTGCCAAAGACCGCCAGCAGATTACCACGACGATCGAAGGCTTCTACACCGACAAGGGCGGTAACACCTTCTTCTTCGTTGACCATGATTTTGCCTTGAATAAGAATCTGGGTGACACCCAGTCTCCTGCCGGCACTTATATGGAAGTTGCCCGCTGCCTCAATTTCTGGCAGAACAGCGCTCTCGCCCCCCTCAGTGCCCATGTGGAGTACAACGGTGGTGTGTACAAGGGATTCGGCATCAACCACGCCTTCCTGGCTGGTATCGACTGGTTCATCCACAACAAGGACTATCGCAATACCCTCAACCTGAAAGTGCTGTATAAAGGTATCCTGAAAACGGACCAGAAGGTGCCGATGCAGTTTACCATTGTCTGGGGCCTGAAGGATCTCTTTGGTGCAAAGGGTCTCAGCTATAGCGGTTTCGCTGATTTCTGGTGGGAAGACCACGTGGTGAGCAGCAGCAATATGTCGGCACATCTGTCGCACGTCGTGTTCATCTCCGAGCCGCAGCTCTGGTACAACTGCGGTACCGAGCACTTCAACATCGGCGGTGAGGTCGAGCTGAGCTATGACTTTGGTTCGACCAGCGGTTTCAAGGCTCGTCCTTGCCTCGGTATCAAGTGGGTCTTCTAGGAAGAAGCTACATTTAAACCTATACTATGAGTAATTTCCTCACCAAAGCTTTCGGCTTCGATCCGGCGAAAAACACGGTGCGCACCGAGCTCGTGGCAGGTCTGACGACCTTCCTGACGATGGCCTATATCCTGGCCGTCAATCCGAGCATCTTCAGCGCGCTTCCGGGCATGCCGGGTGGCTCCGTCTTTACGGCGACGGCGCTGGCCGCGATCATCGCAACGCTGGTGATGGCCTTTTGGGCGAAGAAGCCTTTCGCCCTGGCCCCGGGCATGGGCCTGAATGCGTTCTTCGTGTTCACGGTTTGCCTGACGATGGGTCATTCCTGGCAGTTCGCCCTCACGGCCGTCTTGATTGAGGGCCTTATCTTCGTCGTCCTGACGTTGACCAAGGTCCGCGTCTGGATTTTGAACGCCATTCCGTTGTCGCTCAAGAACGCCATCGGTGCCGGTATCGGCCTGTTCATCGCCTTCATCGGCCTGCAGAATGCCGGCTTGATCGTGAACAGCGATTCCACTCTCGTGACGCTCGGTGACATGACGCATGGTACCGGCCTGCTGGCCGTCATCGGCCTGGTCATCTCCTGCACGCTGGTGATGCTCCACATCCGCGGCGGTATCCTGCTGGGTATCCTCATCACGGCCGTTATCGGTATGTTTATCAAGGATCCGGCTACGGGCGAAGCCATCACGCACTTCACTGGTGTGATTTCCCTCCCCGACAGCGTCGAACCGATCTTCTGCCAGTTCGAATGGCACAGGATCTTATCCTGGGACATGCTGGTGGTTGTATTCACCTTCCTGTTCATCGACATGTTCGATACGATGGGTACGGTGATCGGTGTCGCGCAGAAAGCCGGTTTCGTCGATGAGAAAGGCAACATCCAGGACGCTGAGAAGGTGTTCATGGCCGATGCCATCGGTACCGTCGCCGGTGCCTGCCTCGGCACCTCCACCACCACGACCTACGTGGAGAGCTCAGCCGGTGTCGGCGCGGGCGGACGCACGGGCCTCACGGCCTTTGCCGCCGCCGCCTGCTTCGCCCTCGCCCTGTTCTTCTCGCCGGTCTTCCTGGCCATTCCGGGCGCCGCTACGGCTCCGTCCCTGATCATCGTCGGTATGATGATGATGCAGCCGGTCACCCGCATCGACTGGACGAACTACCGCGAGAGCATCCCTGCCTTCCTGACGGTGATTCTCATGCCACTGGCCTACAGCATCTCCGATGGTATCCTCATCGGTGTGATCGCCTATGTGGTCCTCTACGCTCTCTCCGGCAAGGCCAAACAAATCACCCCGACCATGTGGGTTCTGGCCGTGCTGTTCATCCTACGGTATATCTTTATATAAAGTATATCCAATGAAAAAGGGGCCTGCTTCGAGCAGACCCCTTTTTTATTATTTGCCCGTAACGGGTGTCAGCCGGTAAACGACTACGTCGTGTGATCCCACGACCGCTGTGGCCGGATTCTGGACCATTTGCTTGCGAAGCTTGCCCTTGCCCTTTACCAGCGTGGTGAAGGGTTTCGCTGTGGTATTCCAAAGGTCTTTGACGCGATAGTTCACGTTGGCGAAATCCGTGCAGCGGCCGCTCAAGCCGTCGTTGACTTCCAGCGACGCCCAGTCGATGGCGACGGTGGCCGGTTTCTCCCCGATGTTCAGGATACAGAATGCCCAGTCGCCGTCCGCGAGGGGCTTGAACCAATACTGGATGTCACCGGCGATCTTGCTTCGCAGTCCCTGGATACCCAGCGGGTCCTGGTCGATGGCGATCACCTCTTTGTTGGTGATGGTGGCAAGCGTCTCCGGCGTCATGTTCGTGATGTCGTTGCCCAGGATCAGCGGCGCGGCCATCATGCACCAGAGGGTGAAGTGTGCGCGGTCTTCGGCCACGGTCATGCCGTTGCCTACTTCGAGCATGTCCGGATCGTTCCAGTGGCCGGGGCCGGCGTATTGGCGCAGGGGCTCGTTCATATCCACGATCGGCATCACGCCCAGCGGAGTCCATGTGGGTTCTCCTTTCTCGTCATAGCGCTGTGGAATGGGGAGGAAGCCCACGCCGATGTCACCGGTGGTCCGCCAGGAGTGGCCGACCTCCGCCGCCCATTCCCAGGGTTTGCTGGTACCCCATTCACACATGCTGAAGAGGATCGGACGGCCCGCCCAGCGGAGCGCGTCGCGCATCAGCGCGTAGGCGCCCTTGGGGTTGATGTTGCTGGTGAAGCACCAGTCGTATTTGAGGTAATCGACGCCCCACTGCGCATACGTGAAGGCATCCTGGTATTCGTGTCCGAGGCTACCGGTATAGCAGGCGCAGGTATTGGTACCGGCATCGCTGTAAATGCCCAGCTTCAGGCCTCTGGCGTGCAGGTAATCAGCCAGTGCCTTCATTCCCGACGGAAATTTCGCGGGGTCCTCATGGACGAACCCCTGCGCGTCCCGCTCACCGTGCCATCCATCGTCGAGGTTGAGGTATACATAGCCCGCATCGACGAGCCCCAACTCGACCATCTTGTCGGCAATGTCCTTGATCAGCGTCTCATTAATGTCCGTCTGGAACTTGTTCCACGAACTCCACCCCATCTGCGGTGTGTCCGCCAGTCCTTCCCACTTCGGCAGATTGCCATCCGGCTTCCGTTCCTGTGCCCCCGCCGCACCCACGGCCAGCAGGACCACCATCATCATCAGTAACGATCTTTTCATCTTCAGAATTGTTGGTTTGACTTCAAATATAGCAAAAAACCGTCTGATTTCCAACAATGTCATTCAGACGGCAGTAATAACGAAAAGAGTCAATCCCTACAGTTCTTTCTTGTACTCCCGGATGCGTTGTTTGAAGAGCTTCTTGTAGGAAGGGGAGTAGTCGGTGGGGGTTCCCTTGGTGCTGCTGAGCCGGTTCGCATACAGGTTGATTTCGGCCTGGATGGCGGACCGGTCGGTCAGGTTTTTCTTGGCGAAGGCGGTTCCGGCTTCCGCATCCCAATGGCGCAGGGCGTCTTCCATGATGGACAGCGTCTGGCTGGTGAGATAGACGACGCCTGTTTGTCCGTCGTTCTTGATGCGCAGGACATTACCCTGCCGCTTGCGCTTGGACGCCACCACCTTGACTTCGCTGTGGCTGTTGTAGTTCGGCATGGTATCCATCGTGTTGACGGGCTGGGCCAGCAGGTTCCGTAAGGACTCGAGAGTCGCCAGGGACTCTTCTACGCTCGATCCGAGATGGAACCGGAAGCGGTCCGCATCGGAATGGCTGGATGTCTGCGAGTAGATGTAATAGACTGATCCGCCGACGTCAGCAGGCTTCGGGGCATTCTGGAGGCTGATGTAATAGTTGTGGAATTTCGGGCTGGCAGTCGACACCACCATTTGCCTATCAATCTCCGTTGAGAAGTCGTACTGGGCGAAAAGGGGGAGGCAGATGGCGAGTCCCCAAAGGACGGATAGCAATCGTTTCATCGGAAGGAGTATTAAAACCTATTGTAAAGATAGGTATCTTCCGACAAATGAACATCGCTTTTTGATAACTTTTTCTCGGGGATGCGGGGAAGATTCGTATTTTTGCACTTTCAAAGAATACGGTTATGAAAGTCAGCATCCTTATGGGGTCCAAAAGTGACTGGGACGTAATGTCCGGCGCTTGCGAGACCCTCGATTCGTTTAGTGTGGAATATGAGAAGAAAGTGATCAGCGCGCACCGGACGCCGCAGTACTTCATGGAGTACATGGCGGGGCTGCGGGACCGCGGATTCGGCATCGTGATTGCCGGGGCCGGTGGCGCCGCGCACCTGCCGGGCATGGCAGCCGCCCTGACCACGCTGCCCGTGATCGGCGTCCCGATCAAGAGCAAGGCCCTCAACGGGCTGGATTCCCTGCTGTCCATCGTGCAGATGCCCAGCGGCATCCCCGTGGCCACCATGGCCATCGACGGAGCCAAGAACGCGGCGCTCTATGCCGTGGCGATGCTGGCCCTGCAGGACGATGCCCTGGCCACCAGACTGGCCATCTTCCGCCAGAAACAAGCTGATAAAGTGCTGAATACCGAACTTTAAGCCGCCAGCCGATGGACCGTCGCCGCATCTTCGTCGAGAAAAAGCCCGCCTTCCGGGTGGAAGCCGAAAGCCTCCGAAAAGAATTCAATGAAAACCTGTCCGTCGGCCTGCGCACCCTGCGCCTGGTCAACCTCTACGACCTGACCGGCTTCAGCGATGACCTGCTGGAAAAGTGCCGTTACACGGTTTTCGGCGAGAAAGTATCCGACACGGTGACCGACACGCTGGACCTGCAGGGCCGCCGCTACCTGGCCGTGGAATACCTGCCGGGCCAGTTCGACCAGCGCGCCTCCTCGGCGCATGACTGCGTGCGGCTCATCGACCCGTCGGCGCAGGTGGATATCCGCAGCGGCCGCCTGCTGATCTTCGACGACGACTTCTCCGAGGAAGGCCTCGCTGCGATCAAGCGCTATTTCATCAATGCCGTGGAGAGCCGCGAGAAAGATCTTTCGGTCATTGCGGGAGAAGAGGCGGCCAGCGTGCGGCCCCTTTCCTTGCTGGATGGCTTCATCGACATGGAGGAAAAGGACTTCGCGGGTTTTTGCCGCGACTGGGGCCTGGCTATGAATACCGATGACCTGCGGGAAGTGGTGCTGCATTTCCGGAATGAAGGACGGAACCCCACCGAGACGGAGCTCCGTATCCTCGATACGTACTGGAGCGACCACTGCCGCCACACGACATTCACGACGGAACTGACGTCCGTCAGCGTGGAGGATTCCTTCATCAAACCGGCGCTGGAAGCGGACCTGAAACTTCTGGAGACAATCCGGAAAGAACTTGGTCGCGCCCATAAGCCGCTCTGCCTCATGGAACTGGCCACCATCGGCGCCCGCTATCTGAAGCACAAGGGCATCCTGGACAACCAGGAGCAGAGTGAAGAGAACAACGCCTGCAGCATCGTCATCGACGTGGATGTGGACGGGCGGAATGAGAAATGGCTGCTGCAGTTCAAGAATGAAACCCACAACCATCCCACCGAAATCGAGCCGTTCGGCGGTGCGGCGACCTGCCTGGGCGGTGCCATCCGCGACCCGCTCTCTGGCCGTGCGTACGTATACCAGGCGATGCGCGTGACGGGAGCCGGCGACATCTGGAAACCCGTGAGCGAGACGATGCACGGCAAGTTGCCGCAGCGTATGATCTCGCGCAAGGCAGCGGCTGGCTACTCCAGCTACGGCAACCAGATCGGCCTGGCTACCACGCATGTACGCGAGATATTCCATCCGGGCTACACGGCCAAGCGCATGGAGGTCGGTGCGGTGGTGGGGGCTGTGCCGGCGGCTCAGGTGGTGCGGGAGCGCCCTGCGCCGGGCGACGTGATCCTGTTGCTCGGCGGCCGTACGGGCCGGGACGGCATCGGCGGCGCCACGGGCTCTTCGAAGGGCCATACCGATGCGTCGCTCGCCACCTGCGGCAGTGAAGTGCAGAAAGGCAACGCGCCGGAAGAGCGTAAGCTTCAGCGGCTGTTCCGCCGTCCGGAGGTATCGCACCTGATCAAGAAATCGAATGACTTCGGTGCGGGCGGCGTGAGTGTGGCCATCGGCGAACTCGCTGACGGCCTGGAAATCCACCTGGACCGCGTGCCGACCAAATATAGCGGCCTGAACGCGATGGAACTCTCCATCAGCGAGTCGCAGGAGCGCATGGCGGTGGTGATTGAAGCCGCTGACCGTGAGCAGTTTGAGAAATATTGCGCCGAGGAAAACATCGAAGTGACCTACGTGGCCGACGTAACCGCGTCGGGCCGTATGCAGATCTTCAACGGCAGCGAATGTGTGGCCGATCTGCCGCGCAGCTTCATCGACAGTGCGGGAGCGCGTCATTATGCGAAAGCGGCCATTGCGCCGGTGGTGGCGGAAGACCCGTTTGTCCGCAGCTATGCAGGTGCAACCCTGCAGGAACGCCTCACGGCGTTGCTCGCTTCGCCGAATGTGACTTCGCAGAAGGGCCTCATCGAGATGTTCGACTCGACCATCGGCAGCAGCACCGTGCTGATGCCGTTCGGCGGCCGCACGCAGTCCACGGAAAGCCAGGTGTCGGTGCAGAAACTCCCCGTAGTGGGCGGCGAGACCGACACGGCCAGCCTGATGGCATTCGGTTACAACCCCGACCTGGCCACCTGGAGCCCGTATCACGGGGCGGCCTACGCCGTGGTGGAGGCATGTACGAAGGTGGTGGCCGCGGGCGGCTGCTGGTCGACGATGCGCTTCTCCTATCAGGAATACTTCGAGCGGATGACCGCCGACGCGCACACCTGGGGTAAGCCCCTCTCGGCATTGCTGGGTGCGCTGCGGATGCAGGTGGCACTCGGCCTGCCTTCTATTGGCGGAAAAGACTCGATGAGCGGCACCTTTGAAGGCATCCATGTGCCCCCGACGCTGATAGCGTTCGGCATCACGCCGGTGCGCGCTTCCCAAGTGGTCTCGCCCGAATTCAAGCGGGCGGGAAACAAGCTTTACCTGCTGCGTCACAAGCCTTTGCAGGATTGGATGCCAGATACCGACGCCCTGAAACAGTTATGGGATTATGCCCTGAAACAGATGGGAGAGGGCCGCGTGGTGTCTGCCTGGTCGCCGGGATTCGGCGGCGTGGCGGAGGCCCTCTGCAAGATGGCCTTTGGCAACCAGCTCGGCTTCGACGTGACGCTGCCTGAAGAGGAATTGTTCCAGCTGAACTACGGTTCCCTGGTCGTTGAGGCGACAGAAGACCTGAGCGCGCCGTTCGCGGAACGGCTGGGCCTTGTGACGGATGGTGCAGTGTGCATCAATGGACAGGCGATGCCCCTCGCGGCGCTGCAAGCTGCCTGCGAGGGGCGCTTTTCCGAGATTTACCCGGCGCGGGTGCCGCTTCAGGGCACGTCTACCCCGGAATTCGCCGCCGACAGTTGCGGTGCTCCGGCCCCGGCTTATCCCGGAGCCGCGATAGAGGCGCCGCTGGTGCTGCTGCCGGTGTTCCCGGGCACGAACTGCGACTACGACACGGCCGAGGCGTTCCGCCGCGCCGGCGCCCGCACACGCTTCTGCGTATTCCGCAACCTGACGGAAAAGGATATCTTCGACTCCATCGACGAACTCTGCGCGGGCCTGGCCGAGTGCCAGATCCTGGCTCTCTCCGGCGGATTCTCATCGGGCGACGAGCCCGACGGCAGTGGCAAGTTCATCGCCAACGTGCTGGGCAATCCGCGTGTGGCAGCCGCCGTGGAAGCGCTTCTGGCCCGCAAAGGTCTCATCCTGGGCATCTGCAACGGATTCCAGGCACTCGTCAAGAGCGGCCTGCTTCCCGACGGAAAGCTGGGCGTGGCAGCAGACGATCCGACGCTCTTCCGCAACGACATCAACCGTCACATCTCGCAGATGGTGACCACGGTGGTTACGACCACGCGCTCGCCCTGGCTCTCCGGTTTCCGGACGGGCGACCTCCATACCGTGGCGGTCAGCCATGGCGAGGGCAAGTTTGTGGTGAGCCGGGCGCAGGCGCAGCAGTTGTTCGCCAGTGGCCAGGTGGCTTTCCGCTATGCGGATCCCGCCACGGGCCAGCCGACGCTCGAATCCCCCTATAATCCGAACGGGTCATCGTATGCCATTGAGGGCATCATCAGCCCCGACGGCCTGATCCTCGGCAAGATGGGCCACTCCGAACGGGCCGGGAAGGACCTCTATCGCAACATCCCGGGGCCGGTGGGCCAGTCCATCTTCCAGAATGCAGTGAATTATTTCAGAAAGACACGATAACGATATGGCAATCAACTACGAAAAGGCAGGCGTGAGCCTCGAGGCTGGTTACGAAGTGGTGCGGCGTATCAAGCAGCACGTGGCCTCCACGAAACGCCCCGGCTGGATGGGCGGCATCGGTTCGTTCGGCGGCATGTTCGACCTGGCATCGCTCGGGTACAAGGAGCCCGTGCTGGTGAGCGGCACTGACGGCGTGGGCACGAAGCTCAAGATCGCTTTCGCCATGGACAAGCACGACACCATCGGCATCGACGCGGTGGCCATGTGCGTCAACGACGTGCTGGCACAGGGCGCCGAGCCGCTGTTCTTCCTCGACTACGTGGCGCTCGGCCACAACATCCCCGAGAAAGTGGAAGCCATCGTGAGTGGCGTGGCGGAAGGCTGCCGACAGGCGGGCTGCGCGCTGATCGGTGGCGAGACGGCCGAGATGCCGGGCATGTATGCCGACGGAGAATACGACATCGCGGGCTACACCACCGGCGTGGTGGAGAAAAGCCGGCTGATTGACGGCACGAAAGTCCGCGTGGGCGACGTGCTGGTGGGCATCCCTTCGAGCGGTGTGCATTCCAACGGCTTCAGCCTTGTCCGCAAGATCGTGGCGGATGCGGGCCTTTCGCTGCAGGAGCGGCGTCCCGAGCTGGGCGGTGCCGTGCTGGGCGAGGTGCTGCTGACCCCCACGAACATCTATGTGAAAGAAGTGCTGGAGGTTATCCGTCACTGCGACGTCCACGGCGTGGCCCACATCACGGGCGGCGGCTTCGACGAGAACATCCCCCGCATCCTGCTGCCGGGCCAGGGCATCGAGGTCCAGGAAGGTTCCTGGGAGGTTCTGCCCGTCTTCAAGGCATTGGAGCAGTGGGGCGGCATTCCGCACCGCGAGATGTTCAACATCTTCAACATGGGCGTGGGCATGGTGCTGGCACTCGACGCTGCCGAGGCGGATGCGGCCATCGCTATCCTGGCTAAGGCGGGCCGGAAGGCTTCGGTCATCGGCCGCGTGACGGATCAGGAAGGTGTGAAAATCCATCTCTTATGAAACGGCTGGCGGTTTTTGCGAGCGGGTCGGGTACCAATTTCGAAGCCATCGCGCAGGCTTGCGTAGATGGACGGATCGATGCGCGCGTGGCGTTGCTCGTGTGCGACGTGCCGGGCGCCAAGGTATTGGAACGCGGCGCTCGGTTTGGCGTGGAGACGTTCTGTTTCCATCCGAAATCCTATGCTTCCAAAGCGGATTTCGAGCGGGAGATCGCGGACCGCATGGATATGCTGGGCATCGATCTGGTGTGCCTGGCGGGCTACATGCGGATAATCGGACCGACGCTGCTGGAGCGTTATGGCGGCCGCATCATCAACATCCATCCGTCGCTGCTGCCCGCCTTCAAAGGGGCGCACGCGGTGGAACAGGCTGTGGCCTACGGTGTGAAAGTCTACGGCATCTCGATCCACTGGGTTGACGCCACCCTCGACGGAGGCAAGATCATCGCGCAGGAAGCCTTCCCTTATGATGGATGTGATCCCGAAGAAGTGCATCGCATCGGACAGAAAATCGAACATCGTCTCTATGTGGAGACTATCAATAAATTACTGAAATGAGAGCTCTTGTTAGTGTAAGTGATAAGACGGGTGTGGCGGAATTCGCCGCCGCTCTTTCCTCCCTTGGCTGGGAGATCATCGCCACGGGCGGTACGCAGCGCCTGTTGGAGCAGGAAGGCGTCAAGACCATCGGTATCAGCGAGGTCACGGGCTTCCCGGAAATCTGTGACGGGCGGGTGAAGACCTTGCATCCCAAGGTGCACGGAGCGCTGCTGGGCCGGCGTGACCTGCCATCCCACCTGCAGGCCCTGCGCGAGAACGGCATCGAATTCATCGACCTGGTATGCGTGAACCTGTATCCATTCGCCGCGACCATCGCGAAGCCGAGTGTGACGATGGAAGATGCGGTCGAGAACATCGACATCGGCGGTCCGTCCATGTTGCGTAGCGCGGCCAAGAACTGGCGCGATGTGACGGTGGTGTGCGACCCGGCGGACTACGGGCGCGTGCTCGACGAGATCCGTGCCGACGGCAACACCACGCCCGAGACGCGGCTCACGCTCTCGGCCAAGGCCTATACGCATACGGCGCAGTACGACACGATGATCGCGCGCTACATGCGGGCTCAGGCGGGCCTGCCAGAGAAACTGTTCCTGGAATTCGATGTGAAGCAGTCGTTGCGCTACGGCGAAAACCCGCACCAGTCGGCGACATTCTACGCGGCTAAGGAACCCCAGCCGTATTCGCTGGCATTTGCGAAGCAGATACAGGGCAAGGAGCTGTCATACAATAACATACAGGATGCGAACGCAGCGCTTTGCATCGTGCGCGACTTCCCGGAGCCGTTCTGCGTGGCGCTCAAGCACATGAATCCGTGCGGCGCGGCTATCGGCGCTACCATCGAAGAAGCCTGGCAGAAGGCTTATGAGGCTGACAAGGTGAGCATTTATGGCGGCATCGTAGCGGTGAACCGTCCGCTGACTGCCGAGGTGGCGCAAGGGATGAAGCCCATCTTCCTGGAGATCGTCATTGCGCCATCGTTCACGCCGGAGGCACTGGAGATCCTGTCGACGAAGAAGAACCTGCGGTTGCTGGAAGTCGACATGACGGCTTCCGCGGAGCAGCCGATGCAGTATGTGTCGGTCAACGGCGGCATGCTGGTGCAGCAGCTCGACACGGCGGTGGAGAAGGTCGAGGCGTCGATGTGCGTGACAAAAGTCCAGCCTTCCGAGGCGCAGCTACGCGACCTGGATTTCGGTTGGAGAATTGTCAAGCACGTGAAATCCAATGCGATAGCCGTTGTCCGCGATGGGCATACGCTGGGCGTGGGTGCGGGACAGATGAATCGCGTGGGTTCGGCGGAGATTGCTTTGGAGGAGGCGAAGGCGGCGGGCTTCACGTCCGGCCTGGTGCTGGCTTCCGACGGCTTCCTGCCGTTCGGTGACACGGTTGCCCTGGCGGCGAAGTATGGCGTCACGGCCATCGTCCAGCCGGGTGGCTCTATCCGCGACGAGGAATCCATCCAGAAGGCTGACGAACTGGGTATTACGATGCTCTTCACCGGCGTCCGCCATTTTAAGCATTAAGAAACATCAATAGGGGACAGGATATGGGAAAGAAGGTTTTGGTCGTAGGCGGCGGTGGACGGGAGTACGCCATCGTGGAGGCTTTGAGCCGGTCGGTGAAGGTCGGTCAGATTTATTGCGCGCCCGGAAATGCCGGGATGGGGGAGATGGCAGAGTGTGTGGCGCTGAAAGATACGGATGTTGCCGGCTTGCTCCAGTTTGCGCAGGCGAATGCCATTGACCTGACGGTTGTCGGGCCAGAGGCGGCGCTGGCGGCGGGCATCGTCGATCAGTTCCGCGCCGCCGGGTTGAAAATCTTCGGCCACACGCAGGCAGCCACGACCATCGAATCAAGCAAGGATTTCGCGAAGCAGCTGATGGCCCGTGCGGGTGTCCCGACGGCGGCCTACCAGACATTTACGGATTTTGATGCGGCACTGGCCCATGTCAAGGCCGGAACGCTGCCGGCTGTCATCAAGTACGACGGACTGGCGGCGGGCAAGGGCGTGGTCGTGGCGTCTTCGTATGAGGAGGCCGAAGCCGCGCTCCGCGACATGTTGCTGGACGGCCGTTACGGGGAAGGGAAGGTGGTCATCGAAGAATTCCTTACCGGCCCCGAATTTTCGCTGATGGCCTTCGTGTCCGGCCGCCAGGTCCGGCCGATGGTGGCCGCACAGGACCACAAGCGCGCCTTCGACGGCGATGCCGGCCCGAATACCGGCGGCATGGGCGCTTACACCGAGTCGTTCGCCACGGGCAGGAGCGGCCTTTCGTTCATTTCCGATCAGGAGTACGATTTCGCTGTTTCGCACATCCTGCAGCCGGTGGCCAATGCCATGGCCGATGCCGGGACGCCCCTTTCCGGTGTGCTCTACGGCGGCTTGATGAAGACGCCTTCCGGCATCAAGGTCATCGAGTTCAACGCCCGTTTCGGCGACCCAGAAACGGAAGTCGTGTTGCCGCGCCTCGAGAGCGACATCTTCGAAGTCTTTGACGCAGTGGCCTCGGGCGATGCGATTCCGGCGCTTCGCTGGCGTGATGAAGCCGTCCTCGGCGTTGTCATGGCTTCGAAAGGCTATCCGGGCAGTTACACCAAGGGCGCACTGATCACGGTGGCGCCCGATTTCGACGAATGCCTCTGCCACATGGGCACGAAGCGCGCCGACGACGGCTCGCTGCTTACAGCCGGCGGCCGCGTCCTGATGGTCGTCGCTGCCGCACCCACGCTGCCCGCAGCATCCCGCCTTGTCTACGCCGCTGTCGGGAAAATCCACTGTGACAACCTGTTTTATCGACACGATATCGCAAAATACGTTCTCTGATGGGAAACATTATCGATGGAAAAGCCATTGCTGCAGGGCTTTATGAAGAGATGCAGCGGGAAGTCGAGCAGTACGGCGAACGGTACGGCCGCCGGCCGGGCCTGACCGTCATCATCGTCGGCGAAGACCCCGCCAGTCAGGTTTATGTCCGCAACAAGGAGATCGCCGCCAAGAAAGTCGGCATGGTCTCCGAAGTCATCCGGATGCCGGAAGAGACGACCCAGGATGAACTTCTTGCCGTGATCGGTCGGCTCAACGCCGATCCCACGATCGACGGCATCCTCGTCCAGTTGCCGGTCCCGAAGCACATCGACAAAGATGCCGTCATCGCTGCCGTGGCGCCTGAAAAGGACGTCGACGGCTTCTTCGGCATGAAGTCCGGCTTCACGATGAAGCAGGGCTACGTCGCGCCGTGCACGCCGCGGGCCTGCATCCACCTGATCAAGACAACCGGCGAAACCATCGAAGGCAAGCACGCCCTCGTGGTGGGTCGCGGCGAGCTCGTCGGAAAGCCGGTTTCGACGCTGCTGCTGGGCGAGAACGCTACCGTGACCATCGCCCATTCCCGCACCCGCAACCTGGGCGAGATCGCACGTACCGCCGACATCATCATTGCGGCTGTCGGCCGCCCGAAAATCATTACCGGCGACATGGTGAAACCTGGCGCCATCCTCATCGACGTCGGCATCAACCGCGGCGCCGACGGCAAACTCTGCGGCGACATCGACTTTCCGACCGCCGAGCCCGTCGCCGGCTGGATCACTCCCGTTCCCGGCGGCGTGGGCCCGATGACCATCGCCATGCTCATCCGCAACACGCTTGACTGTTATCTGAGTCACGTCGAGTGACGGATAACGCGGCGTCTTTCTGTTTGCTACGCTCCGCTCTGGCATTCGCTCCAGAACCGTCTCGCTCCGCTCGCTTGCGATTTTCAATATAGTTTGTTATCTTTGTATGATGTAAACTGGCAAATAATAATCATTTTATATTGTACAAACCTATGAAAATGCTATCCTTTATCGGGAATCTGTGGAACAGCAACGCAACGCTGTGCCTCCTGATCCTGATCCTTATCATCGTAGCGGTCTTTGTGGTCTATTACCTGAAGAAGGCACAGGAGCACCCGAAAGGCCTGATTGCAGCGGCCCTCAGCAACATGGGCGAACGTTTCGGCTACTACATCATGAACGCCGTGCTGCTGCTCTTCCTCGTGTCTAAATTCGGCCTGCCTGACGGCACCGCCGGCCTGATCTACTCGTTCTTCTATTTCGGTATCTATATCCTCGCCCTCGTGGGTGGTGTGATTGCCGACCGGACCCAGAACTATAACCGCACCATCCAGACCGGCCTTATCATCATGGCCGCCGGCTACGTCGCCCTGGCCATTCCGCTTTTCAGCAAAGTGAACGGAATGGTGGCCGATGGCAACGGCTCCTGGTGGGGCATCCTGATCTTTACCTGCGTGGCCTTGCTCTGCATCGCCTTCGGTAACGGTCTCTTTAAAGGCAACCTCCAGGCGCTGGTCGGTAAACTCTACGACGAATTCGAAGAGCAGGAAGCCAAGAAAGGCCCTGAAGCCCTCAAGATCGCCAAAGACAAACGCGATTCCGGCTTCCAGATCTTCTACGTGTTCATCAACATCGGCGGTGTGATCGCTCCGTTCATCGCCCCGATGCTCCGCAAGTGGTGGCTCGGCCGCAGCAACTTCATCTATAATGCCGATATGACCGGCCTGTGCCATAAGTTCATCGGCGGAGAGACCGCGATCGTCGAATCGCAGAAATTCATCGAGACGGCAGGCGCATCCGTGACGGATCCTTCCGTGCTCGCCAACCCGGCACAGTTCTGCTCGGATTATATCGAAGTGTTCAATACAGGTGTCCACTGGGCTTTCATCGTCTCTGCCCTTGCCATGATCACTTCGCTGGTCATCTTCTTCTCCACGAAGCACAAATTCCCGCAGCCCGGCAAGAAAGTCGCCGCCCAGAGCGTCGAATACACCCCTGAGGAGAAACTCGCCATGGCGAAGGAGATCAAGCAGCGCATGGCCGCCCTCTTCGCCGTGCTTGGCATCGCCATCTTCTTCTGGCTCAGCTTCCACCAGAACGGCCAGTCGCTGATGGTCTTCGCCCGTGACTTCGTGGATTCCAGCAAGATTGCGCCGGAAATCTCCCAGGCACTCAACCCGCTGTATGTGATCATCCTGACCCCGATCGTGATGGGTGTCTTCGCCGCGCTGGCTCGCAAGGGCAAACCGGTGTCCACCCCGCGCAAGATCGCGCTCGGTATGTTCATCGCCGGCCTGGCCTACTTGTTCCTGATGGTTCTCTCCATCGTGAACCACTATCCGTCCGGCAACGAATTCCGTGCAATGGATACCATCCAGATGGCCGCCGCAGGCCTGGCCAAGTCAGGCTATTGGGTGATGGTCGTCACGTATTTCTTCCTCACCGTCGCCGAACTCTTCATCTCGCCGCTCGGCCTGAGCTTCGTCTCGAAGGTGGCGCCGAAGAGTATGGTGGGTCTCTGCCAGGGCCTCTGGCTCGGTGCGACCGCCATCGGCAACCTCTTCATCTTCGTCGGCCCGATCATGCTGAATGCCTGGCCGATCTGGAAATGCTGGGGTGTCTTCCTGATCATCTGCTTCGTGTCGATGTCCATCATGCTCGGCATGGTGAAGTGGCTCGAAAGAGTGACCAAAGCCTAATTTTACGATGCAGCGCCCGCTGAAAATCGTCTTTCTGGATGCGCAGACGCTGGGGAATGACATCTCCCTGGCGCCTGTGGCGTCGTTGGGAGAATACGTATCCTACCCGTTCACCCGTCCGGAAGATGTGTTCGACCGCATCGCCGGTTTCGACGTGGTGATTACCAACAAGGTATGGATGGGGAAGGAGCAGATGGATGCCAGCCCTGCGCTGAAGCTTATCTGCGTGGCGGCGACCGGCACCAACAACGTGGATACCGCCTATGCCGCCGCGAAGGGGATTCCCGTGCGCAATGCCGTGGATTATTCCACGGAAAGCGTGACCCAGGTCACCTGGATGCATATCCTGAACCTGGTGGGAAAGGCCCGTTTCTTCGACGGCTACGTGAAGGACGGCTCCTATAGCGCCAGCGGCTGCTTCACCAACGCGAATGTTCCGTTCTTCGAGTTGAAGGGAAAGACATTCGGCACGGTGGGCCTGGGCCATATCGGCACGCGGGTGGCTGCCGTGGCCGAAGCGTTCGGCATGCCGGTGCTTTATTATCCCACCTCCGGGAAGCCGCATTCCGACCGCTATGCAGCCGAAACCGACCTGCACCGCTTCCTGTCGCGCTGCGACGTGGTGAGCGTCCACTGCCCGCTGAACGACCGCACGCGCGGCCTGATCGACTACGACGCGCTGGCACAGATGAAGCGCGGCGCCGTGATTGTCAACATGGGCCGCGGCGGCATCATCGTGGAAGAGGATCTCGTCCGCGCACTGGACGAAGGACTTATCGACGGCGCTGCGGTCGACGTTTTCACGAAGGAACCCCTGCCCGCCGGCCATCCGTTCCTGAAACTGCAATATCCCGAACGGCTGCTGCTGACCCCGCACATCGGCTGGGCGAGCCGGGAGGCCCGTATCTGCCTGGTGGGAAAGATCGCGGACAACATCAAAGATACTTTTGGAATTCTTTAAAAACTTATTGATATGACTGTCATTATCATCATTGCCATCGTGGCAATCCTCGTCCTCTGGGTGATTTCCGTGCAGCGGAAACTCGTCAAGCTGGAGGAAATCTGCAAGAACGGTCTCAGCCAGATCGGCGTACAGCTGGATAGCCGCTGGGATGCCCTCAAGGCCATTGCTGAACTCATCAAGAGCTATTCCGACCATGAGTACAAGTCCCTCACTGATACCATCGCCCAGCGCCGTCCCATCACGGCGGCCAGCAGCTCGTCCGACGCCAATGCGCAGGAAAGCCTCTTCGCGCAGGCCATGCAGCATCTGAATGTCGTCGTGGAGCGGTATCCGGACCTCAAGGCCAACGAACAGTACAACAAGGGTATCGACAATATCAACATCTATCAGAACCAGGTGAGGATGAGCCAGATGGTCTATAACGACTCGGTGACGAAGTTCAACCAGACCATCCGCCAGTTCCCTGACTCCGTCGTTGCCTCCATGTTGCATTTCGTGCCGCGCGAGTACCTGAAGAACGACGAGGCGAAGGCTGAGATGCCCTCCTTCAAAATGTAAAGGGGATGAAACGCCTCTTACTGGCAGCCTGCCTGGTTATGGCGGGTTGCCTGGCCAGCGTACCTGCCGTCGCGCAGAACAAGGTGCACGATGTCGATATCACCGTGACCCTGGATACCGACGGCAGCGCGCAGGTGCGCGAGGTCTGGGACATGACCCTCAGCCGCGGCACGGAAGTCTATCTGGGCCGCGAGAACCTGGGCGACATCAAGATCCTCAACCTGACCGTTTCCGACGAGACGGGGGAGACCTACGTGACCGACCGCAGCTGGGACACCGACCGCTCGTTCGAGCGGAAGAAAGGCCATTGCGGCCTGAACTCCATCAGCGGCGGCTACGAGATCTGCTGGGGGATCGGGGAATACGGGCACCGTACATACACCGTCGACTACACCCTGACCAACCTGGTCAAGAGCCTCGACGATTACGACATGCTCCACTACCAGTTCTACACCCCCAATGATTTTGAGGGGGAGCATGTGAAAGTGACCATCTCCAAGCCGGATTATGCGATCGATACGCTGACGCGCATCTGGGCTTTCGGCTATGACGGCTATATCTGGCGCGAAGACGGAAAAGTATACGCCGAGAGCGAAAACCCGCTGGAGCCCAGCCATTCCATCATCGTGCTGATGCGCTTCGACAAAGGCATCTTCGATTCGAAGAGCGTGCAGGAGCGTCCGTTCAGCGCCGTGCTCGACCGGGCACTGGATGGCGCCGACGAGCCCGATGTGCCGATGTCCAAGGCGGAGGAGGCCCTGTATACGCTGCTGGGCGCCATCTTCTTCTTCGGAATGATCCTGCTGCCGTTCCTGCCGCTGATCATCCGCGGCGTCCAAAGGCGCAAGAAAAAGAAGAACACCTTCGGCATGTTGAACCTGTCGGGCATCCCCTGGTCGCGCGAGCTTCCTTACGATGGCGACATCCTGATGAACTACTATGTCATCAGTTCATCGCCCGCCCTGGCCACGAAGAAGAATTCCGTGGCTTCGGCGATGATCCTGCACATGCTGCAGGAGGGTTGCCTCGAAGCGTCCCGCGATTTGTCGACCGGCAAGGTGGAGATCCGTTTCAATGCCGCCAGCAAGGGTTTCGCCAATCTGGACCATACGGAGGAGGCGCTCTGGAAGCACATGTTCGAGGCCAGCGGCAAGAACCACGTCCTCGAGGAGAAGGAGTTCTCGACATGGGCCAAGAGCCACCGGGGTACGTTGTATTCCTGGACCACCCGCGTTCAGAACAGCGGCTTGTCCAAGTTGAAGGCTAAGGGCTATTATGTTTCAGGCAAATACACGGTCCCTGGGCAGCAAGAGAATTGCAAGATCGTGGGATTCAAGAAGTTCCTGGAAGACACGACGCTCATCAAGCAGCGTACCACTCCGGAAGTGGCGCTATGGCGCGAGTATCTGATCTTCGCTTCGCTGATCGGCGTTGCCGACAAGGTGGCCAAGGAACTCAAGGATATCGATCCGGTGATGTTCGAGCAGGCTTGCTCGATGCCGTACAACGACATGTCGAACGTCATCTACCTGACTCGGTCGTTTGCCAACGTGGTGTCGCAGTATGCGACGGCGCCGGTGTCTTCTTATTCAAGCGGCGGCGGTTCGCTCGGCGGCTTCAGCCGCAGCGGTGGCGGCGGCCACTCCTCTTTCGGCGGTGGCGGCGGCTTCTCCGGCGGCGGCCACAGCGGCGTCCGCTAAACACCTGGTCAGTTCACGACGATCTCGTCGACGAACAGCCAGGCATAACTTTGAAGGGCATGGTACCGAACGTACCGGCCCTTCGCGTTTATACTGGTGCCGAAAAGCGGATAGAGCACCGACTGGTCATCGATGGGCACTTCGTTCCAGACCTCACCCGCCTTGTCGAAGTGTACGCCGTCTTCCGAAACGAAGATTTCCACTTTCTTCGGCAGGAAGATATCCGGGCCAGGCTGCATGAGGAAGGTTGCGCCGACATAGTGCAGTTCCTGAACGCTGCCCAGGTCGATGGTCACGTCGACATCGGACAGGAAACCCTGCCAGCGTCCGTCGCCGTAACTCCAGCTGCCCATCAGGCCGTCGGTCAGCGTAGCCGCACCAGCGGCCGGATAGGAGGGATGCCACGGCAGTCCGTAGGTCACAGGCTTGCCGACGGCCAGGTGCCGGGTCGGCGCCAGCGACACTTTCCGCTCGCCGAATTCTTCCCGCAGGTTGAACGGATGGTAGCCCTTCTCCTTCAGCTGGTCCGCCTGCGCCAGAGCGCGTGTGTGGAAGGATGTCCAGTCTTTGTTGGCCGGCAGTGTCCAGCCGATTTCGGCAATGGCGAAAGCCCTGGGCCACAGCATGTATTCGGTATGTTCAGGCGTCGGGATGTATTCGTGCCATAAATTGCCCTGCACACCGAGGACATGGTCCTGCGCCCCGTCGGGAATGCCGTCTACCGGGTCGTATTCGTAGACCTTCTCCAGCGGGAGATAGCCGCCGATGGCTTCCGGTTCTTTGAACTGCGCGTCCTGGTATTTGTCGAGATAGCACCAGGCGCCCGGCGTCATGACCACGTCATGTCCCATGGAAGCGGCCTGGATACCGCCTTCGGTGCCCCGCCACGACATGACCGTGGCATTCGGGGCAAGGCCGCCTTCGAGAATCTCGTCCCAGCCCAGGAGCGAGCGTCCGTTGTCGTTCAGGAAGCGTTCGATGCGGGTGATGAGATAGCTTTGCAACTCTTCCGGCGAGTGAAGCCCTTCCTGTTCCATCCGGGCGCGGCAGCGCGGGCAGTCGGGCCAGTTGCGCTTGCCGGCTTCGTCACCGCCGATGTGGATGTATTGGGAAGGGAATATATCCATGATTTCACGGAGCACGTTCTCCAGGAAAACATACGTTTGCTCGTTGCCCGGGCAGAGGTCGCTGGTGCGGTGGGCCGGCTGCCCTTCCGGACCCAGGCACGAGAGTTCGGGATAGGCGGCGAGTACTTCGGCGCTATGTCCCGGCATCTCGATTTCCGGGATGACGGTGATATGACGCGCGGCCGCGTAGGCGACGATATCCCGCGCATCTTCCTGGGTCAGGTACCCACCCTGGGCGTCGGCTTCGCCGCGCTCTGCATATTGCCGGCCGCCTTCACGCCATTGCTTCCAGGTCGCTCCCTTACGCCAGGCGGCATAATCGGTCAGGCGCGGGTATGCCTTGATCTCGATGCGCCAGCCGGCATCATCGGTCAAGTGCAGGTGCAGCCGGTTGAGCCGCACCGCTGCCATCGCGTCAATCTGTTTGAATATGAACTGTTTGTCCCGGAAGTGACGGGAGATGTCGAGCATGATGCCGCGGTACGCGAAACGGGGATAGTCGAGGATGGTGCAGCACTGCAGCGAATCACAACCGTTACGCAGCTGCTCCAGGCTCTGGCAGGCGTAAAATACGCCGGCATCGGTATTGGCTTCGATGCGGATGCCCTTGCGGGAGATCGTCAGCCGGTAGGCTTCCTCCCGGGCAAAGGCGGGCAGCGTTGCAGTGGCTTTCCGGAAGGCCTTGGTGCCGATCCGGATTTCGGGCGACTGCCAGACGGTTTGTCCCGGCTCTACAGTAACTTGGGCCGGGGTGGGCAGGATCCGGTCGGGGCTGCCGGTCCGGGCCGGAGCTGTGGCGGTGAGGCCCGCCAGCAGGAGCAGGCAAAGGATCAGTTTCTTCATCGGGGTTCTTTCTTTTTCAACATTTGTCGGAACATGTTCAACCGGCAGAGCGCAGTGAACATACGGTATTGCGGAGGGCGCAGGGCCTTGTCGGCTTCTTTCAGTTTCTCGCGGATGGGGATGCCCTGCGGACAGTGCTTTTCGCATTTTCCGCAGCCGATGCATTTCGTGGCAAACGCCGGGTCACGTGCAAAGGCTACGGTGACAGCGTATTGGAAGCGTCCAGCCCATTTCGATTCAGTGAACATCGTGTTGTAACAACGGAACGCTGTGGGGATATCCACTCCCTGGGGACAGGGCATGCAATACTGGCAGCCGGTGCAGCCGACTTTCTCTTTCAGCTGGATTTCGTGTTTGACCGCTTCGATGAGGGAGAAATCTTGTTCGGTGAATTCGCCGACGCGGGCTTCCGAGGCGGTCTTGAGGTTCTCTTCGACCATCTCCATCGAGTTCATGCCCGAGAGGACGACCGTCACTTCCGGCTGGTTGTAGAGCCAGCGGAACGCCCACTCGGCAGGGGTCCAGCCCCGTTCGTTCTGGGCGATGACGGTCTTGGCGGATTCGGGAAGCAGCTGGACAAGCTTGCCGCCGCGCAGCGGCTCCATGATCACGACCGGGATGCCCCGGGCGGCTGCCGCCTTGAGGCCGACGACGCCGGCCTGCGTGTTTTCGTCGCGATAGTTATATTGAATCTGGCAGAAGTCCCAGTCATAGGCGCCCAGGATCATCAGGAAGTGGGCGGAAGTCCCGTGATAGGAGAAGCCGAAATTGCGGATGGCGCCGGTTCGCTTCTTCTCTTCGATCCACTCCACGATGCCGAGACGCTTGAGCTTTTCCCACTGGGCGTAGTCGGCCATCTGGTGAAGCAGGTAATAGTCCACGTGGTCAGTCCGCAGGCGCTTGAGCTCTTCATTGAAATAGCGGTCGAATGCAGATGAGTGCTGGATGAGGTATTGGGGAAGTTTGGTGGCGATGTTGACCTTGTCGCGGACGCCGTTGCGTTCCAGGATCTGCCCGAGGGCCGATTCGCTGCCGGGATAGATGAAGGCCGTGTCGAAATAGTTGACGCCACCCCGGATAGCAGCCATGATCTCCTTTTCAGTCTTCTCCAGGTCGATGATGCCGGCTTTCTTGGTAAACCGCATGCATCCGTAACCGAGCACCGACAGCTCGTTTCCGTGTTTATCCTTCCGATATTGCATTTCCTTGCTTTTGAAAGCAAAGATACAAAAACCTATGTAAAAGCGAAGCGCCGGCCAAAGGCCGAGGAGGCTGGGGATGTGCCCCAGTAGAACAGGTGCCCTTGGGCACAAAAATACCCGCCGTAAAAGGCGGGTATTGTTAGTGCCCAGGACAAGACTCGAACTTGCACGCCCTAAAGCGGGCACCAGCCCCTCAAGCTGGCGTGTCTACCAATTTCACCACCTGGGCGGGAATTTGGACTGCAAATATACAGCTTTTTTCTAACTTTGTGCCCCGAATGGAGAAAATTTTAGATAAAAACGAAAAAAAAATCTCCGTCATGTTCGATTCCATCGCGTCGAAGTACGACTGGATGAATCATGGCATGTCGCTGGGCATCGATCGGATTTGGCGCCGTCGCTTCGTCCGGAAACTGGCGAAGGAGATGCAGGCTGACATGCCGGCCGTCCTCGACCTGGCCTGCGGTACTGGCGACCTGACAAAAGCCATGGCGCTGCGCGGCTGGCTGGTGACCGGGCTCGACATTTCTTCCGAGATGATGGCGGTGGCAAAGGAAAAGTGCCGCGACCTCGATCCGCATCCGGCGTTTGTGCTGGGATCGGCCGAATCCATTCCATTTGCCGACGATTCCTTTGACGCTGTAACCATCGCATTCGGCCTCCGCAACTTCGACCATCGCGCCCACTGCTTGCAGGAGATCCGAAGGGTGCTCAAGCCGGGCGGACAACTGGCCGTCCTGGAGTTCGCCGAGCCGAAGAACCGGCTCTGGCGCGCGATTTACCTGTTCTATTTCAAACATGCCATGCGCCTGATGGGCCGACTGATCGGTCGTGCCAGTGCCTACGGCTATCTGGTGGATTCAGTGCAGGCCTTCCCCCGATACGAGGCCCTTATCGCCGAGTTCCTGGCCGCCGGTTTCAGCCAGGCCACCTACCAATCCTACTCGGGCGGCATTGCCGTCGCTTACTTTGCTCAATAACTGCCATGGACCCGATAACCATAGGATCAGTGATCCTGACCGACTTCTCCAACGCGGTGACGGACATGCTCATCGCCATCATTTCCTTTGCGGGCTGGGTTAGCCTGCGGAAGATTTTCTTCCGGCGCGAGCGCTATGAACGGCTGTATCTATGGTTTTTCTTACTGATGGGATGGTCCACGTTGTTCGGCTCGCTGTTCAATCACTGCTTCGCTTATTATCTTTCATCCCCATACTACCTGCTGCCCAACTATCTGTTCAACCTGGCCTCGTTGACCTGCTATGGCTGGGCCGTCACGGAACGATACTACCGCCTGCGGCCGGGCCGGGGAAAGACCTTGCTGCTGGCTGCTCTCGGTGTGGTATCGCTGGTGATGCTGGTCTTCCTGCTCTGGAAGGTAGAGTATCTCTATATGGTCATCCACATCGGCCTGGTCCTGGTCCTCTTCTCGCTGCCGCTGCAGCTGCGCCTGCTGCCCCGGAAGGAGGCCCGCCTCATCATCCTGGCTACGGTCGTGCTGCTGGGCGTTCCGCCCATCCTCATCACTGGCTGGGGCTTCGCTCCCTGGCTCAACGACTACGACCTGGCCCATCTCCTCATCGCCACCGCGATGGTGATACTATACTTCGCCGGCCGTGCGTGGGCCCAAAGCGACGCCCGCAAGTAGCCAGCGTTCGCTGCCGAAAATCAGTATACGAATTGGAGTCCGTATTGCTCGTGGAGGGACTGGAGGGTGCCGTCGGATTTCATCTGCCGGATGGTGGCGTTGATGAGTTCCAGCAAGTCTTCCTGGCCTCGCCGCATTAATACGCCGATCTCACCGTGGGTAAAGGGGTGGTCCAGGAGCGGGGCTGCCAGCCGGCTGTCGTTCTGGACGTACCAGGGCGCCTCGGCGATCTCCGTAATCATGACATCGGCATTGCCGATGGCCACCTGGGTGGGAATTTCTTCGTTCTTGTCGAAGAAGATAAGCGTGCAGTTCGGCAGATTCTCCCGGGCGAACTTCTCATTGAGTCCGCCGGGGTTGACCATGACCCGCACTTCCGGATGGTTCAGATCCTCCTGACCGGTGTACTTCGCGGCATCTTCCTTTCGGCAAAGGATGGTCTTGCCATTGCCGAGATAGCCCTCGGACATGTCCATCAACGCTTTCCTGGCATCCGTGATGGTGATGCCGCCAATGGCAAAGTCAAACAGTTCCGGATTTTGGACGTCAGCGGTGAGCGTCGGCCAGGATGTGGGGATGTAGGTGATGGTGACGTTCAATTGTCGGGAAATTTCCCCTGCCACATCCAGGTCAAAGCCCCAATATGTCCCGGTTTCGGGATCTCTGTAGCTGAGGGGCCGATAGTCACCGGTCGTGCCGATGAGCACCGTCCCGCGCTGCTGAATGCGGTCGATGGCAGGCGTCCCGGAGCCACTTGCTGTCCTGTGCGATACGCCGCAGCCAACCAGCCACAGCGCCAGGGACAGGATGAGAAAGAAGGATGTGAGCTGTTCCTTTCTCATTCCCACTCGATCGTTGCCGGGGGTTTGGAAGAGATGTCGTAGACGACGCGGTTGACGCCGCGGACCTTGCGGATGATCTTGTTGGAGACCTGGGCGAGGAAATCGTAGGGGAAGGGGAACCAGTCGGCCGTCATGGCGTCGGTGGAAACCACCGCGCGCAGGGCGACAGGGTTCTCATAGGTTCGCTCGTCACCCATCACACCCACGCTCTTGACCGGCAGCAGGATGACGCCGGCCTGCCAGATGGCGTCGTACAGGTTCGTGGCCATGACGCGGGGGTCGGAGGCGGAAGGGAAGCCCATGCCTGTACAGTCATAGTTGCGCAAGCTGCGGATGTAGATGTCGTCGGCCTCGCGCAGGACGCGCAGTTTCTCCTCCGTGATGTCGCCGATGATGCGGATGGCCAGGGACGGTCCCGGGAAAGGATGCCGGCCCACCAGTTCTTCCTTGATGCCCAACGCCCGGCCTACGCGGCGCACCTCATCCTTGAACAGCATCCGGAGCGGTTCCACGATCTTCAGGTTCATCTCTTCCGGCAACCCGCCCACGTTGTGGTGGCTCTTGATCTTGGAGGCGATGCCTTTGATGCCCGCGCTTTCGATTACGTCCGGATAGATGGTTCCCTGGGCCAGCCAGCGGGCGCCCTCAATGCGCTTGGCGTATTGGTCGAAGGTTTCGACAAACAGCCGGCCGATGATCTTGCGCTTAGCTTCAGGTTCCGTAACGCCGGCAAGGGCATCCAGGAAGGCGCGGGAAGCGTCGGCACCGATCACGTTGAGGCCCATGTCCTTGTAAGAAGCCAGCACGTCTTCGAATTCGTTCTTGCGCAGCAGGCCGTTGTTCACGAAGATGCAGGTGAGCTGGCGGCCGATGGCCTTGTTGAGCAGTACGCCCGCTACGGTGGAGTCGACGCCGCCGCTCAGTCCCAGGATCACCTTTTCGTCCCCGATCTGCGCCCGCAGGTCCTCCACCGTCTTTTCGATGAAGGAATCCGGCGTCCAGTCACCGCGGCAGCCGCAGATGCCCAGCGCGAAATTGGCCAGCATCCGGGAGCCTTCCGTGGTATGGTACACCTCGGGGTGGAACTGGACCGCATAGGTCGGTTCTCCCGTGAACTGGAAGGCGGCATTCTCCACGTCGGCCGTGGAGGCTGTCACCTCGGCACCGGCCGGCAGGACGGAAATCGTGTCGCCGTGGGACATCCAGACCTGAGTGTGCGGGGAAACGCCCTGCAACAGCGGACAGTCGGGCTTGACCACGTCGAGCATGGCGCGGCCGTATTCCCGGGAATCCGAATTCTCCACCTTGCCGCCGCAACGGTGCGCCAGGTACTGGGCGCCGTAGCAGATGCCCAGCAGCGGGAGCTTGCCGCGGAAGCGCGACAGGTCCGTCTGCGGAGCGTTGTCGTCGCGTACGGAGCACGGACTGCCCGACAGGATTACGCCCTTGACCGTGTCGTCGAGCGCGGGGATATTGTTGAAGGGATAGATTTCGCAGTAGACGTTGAGTTCGCGGAGGCGGCGTCCGATGAGCTGGGTGACTTGAGAGCCGAAGTCGAGGATGATAATCTTTTCAACCATAGCGCAAAAATAAGAAACAGTTTCTGATAATTGCGAGATTTTTTTCTACTTTTGCGGCCTCGTAAGAGTCGAATATCCCTATAGTATGCAAGATATCAGAAACGTAGCGATCATCGCCCACGTGGACCATGGCAAGACCACCCTCGTGGACCGGATGATCTATCAGGCGAAACTCACCCGCAAGGCCGAGGATCTGGGAGAACTGATCCTGGACAACAACGACCTCGAGCGCGAACGCGGCATCACCATCCTGGCCAAGAACGTGTCGGTTCCCTACAAGGACGTGAAGATCAACATCATCGACACCCCCGGTCACGCCGATTTCGGCGGCGAAGTGGAGCGCGTGCTCAACATGGCGGACGGCGTGCTGCTGCTGGTCGACGCCTTTGAAGGCACCATGCCCCAGACCCGCTTCGTGCTGCAGAAAGCCCTGGAAATGGGCAAGAAACCCATCGTCGTCATCAACAAGGTGGACAAACAGAACTGCCGGCCCGACGAGGTGAACGAAGAAGTGTTCGACCTGATGTTCTCGCTCAACGCCACGGAAGAACAACTCGATTTCAAGACCATCTACGGCAGTGCCAAGCAGGGCTGGATGTCGCGGGACTGGCGCCAGCCCGCCAGCGACATCACCGCGCTGCTCGACACCATTATCGAGGAGATCCCTGCTCCGCAGGTGGTGGAGGGAACTCCGCAGATGCTCATCTCTTCGCTGGAGTACTCCCCGTACGTGGGCCGTATCGCAGTGGGACGCGTTACCCGCGGTTCCCTGCGTGCCGGCATGCCCGTGTCGCTCTGTAAGCGATATGATATCGTGGAGAAGCAGAAAATCAAGGATTTGATGGTGTTTGAAGGACTGGACAAGAAGAAAGTGGAAGAAGTCCAGTGCGGTGACATCTGCGCGGTAGTGGGTATCGACGGTTTCGAGATCGGCGACACCATCGCCGACTTCGAGAATCCCGAAGCGCTGCCCCCGATCGCCGTGGATGAACCGACCATGAGCATGGTGTTCACCATCAACGATTCGCCGTTCTTCGGCCGGGAAGGCAAGTTCGTGACCTCTCGCCACATCAAGGAACGCCTGGAGCGAGAGCTGGAGAAGAACCTGGCCCTGCGCGTCAAGCCCGGCGTGAATGCCGATTCGTTCGTGGTGTACGGCCGCGGCGTGCTGCATCTCTCCATCCTGATCGAGACCATGCGCCGCGAAGGCTTCGAGCTTCAGGTGGGCCAGCCGCGCGTACTCGACAAGACCATCGGTGGCAAGCGTTGCGAGCCGATCGAGTCGCTCACCATCGACGTGCCCGAGGAATTCGTGGGACGTGCCATCGAGATGACCACCCGCCGCAAAGGCGCTCTCATCCGTATGGAGACCCGCGGTGACCGGGTGCACCTCGACTTCGAGATTCCGGCACGCGGCCTGATGGGCCTGCGCAGCAACCTGCTGACCGCTACCCAGGGCGAAGCCGTGGTGGCACACCGTTTCAAAGATTACGAGCCCTTCAAAGGGGAGATTGAAAAGCGCACCAACGGTTCGCTGGTGGCGCACGAGACCGGGCTTTCCGTGGCGTATGCCATGGACAAGCTGCAGGATCGCGGCCGCTTCTTCATCGATCCGGGCGAGGAGGTGTATGCCGGCCAGGTGGTGGGCGAACACACCCGCGATTTCGACCTGGTGATCAATATCTGCAAGACCAAGAAACTCACCAACGTACGTGCCGCCGGCACCGACGAGAAGGTGATGCTGCCGCCGCCCGTGCGCTTCAGCCTCGAAGAGGCCCTGGAGTATATCCAGGAGGATGAATTGGTGGAAGTGACCCCCAAATCGATGCGCATGCGGAAGATCATTCTCGACGAGACGGCCCGAAAAAGAGCAGAAAGAAGTTAATTTTCAAAATATTTTGCTATATTTGCAGCCCCAATTTTTCCGACATGGACAGATTGTATCAAGACATCGTGATCCCTATCAAGGGTTTACCCCTGGGCGAGAGCACTTTCCGGTTTGAAATTGGGGAACCGTTCTTTCAAGCGTTCGAAAACGGACAGATCAAGGATGCGGACTGCAGCGTAAAGGTCAGCGTCGTCCGTCACCAGACCCTGCTCGACATTGTGTGTGAGATCGGCGGGTTCGTGGTGGTGGAATGCGACCGGTGCCTGGAGGACCTCACTTTGAAAGTGGACATCGCTCCGCACCTGACCGTCGGTTTCGGCACGGTGGACGTGGATGACGAAGCGGCGGAAGATGACGTGCTGGTGGTGGACCCCTCCGAAAGCGAGTTGAGTCTCGACCAGTTCGTCTACGACTATATCTGCCTGAGCCTTCCCCTGGTGAAGGTGCATCCCGACGGGAAATGCAATCCCGAGATGCTGCGCTTCATCACCGACAACGAAGGTACGGAGACAACGGCGGAGAACGAGATGTCCCGTCCGTTCGAAGGCTTGAAGACATTATTGGAAAACAAAAACAATTAAAATAGGAAAAAATGGCACATCCGAAACACAAGATCTCGAAGCAGCGCCGAGATAAAAGAAGAACCCACGACAAAGCCGTCGTTCCTCAGCTGACGACCTGCCCGAACTGCGGTGCTACCGTCATGTATCACCACGTTTGCCCTGAGTGCGGCTTCTATCGTGGCCGTCAGATCATCAACAAAACGGTTGCGTAAGTTGACTGGAGAATGAAAGTGAAGGCCGGTGCCCGCTGGCACCGGCCTTTCTTTTGGCCCTGTAGTTCAACGGATAGAATGGAGGTTTCCTAAACCTTAGATGGCGGTTCGATTCCGCCCGGGGCTACGAAAAAAGAGTTCGCATGCGAACTCTTTTTTCGTAGCCTGAAGGCGGCTTTGCCGCCTTCTTCTTTAAAGGGGGCACAGCCCCCTGCGACCCCTCGCGCTTCGCGCGGTTTACTGATGTTGAACCAATGTTTGCATTTCATTTTTCATTCTGCTTGATAATCAGTAAATTTGCCGGCGTTTTTCAAGTTAGAAGTGCTTAACTGCAAGAACAATATCGAGAAAGAGAACCTCTCCATGATTATAGGGGGTGGTGATAAGATGTTAACAATCAGCACATTACATGATCTTACCACGTGAATCCGGTAGGACTTGCGTGGTTTTTGCGATAAGAGTGCAATGAACATGAAAGAGAAAGAACTGTATGAAGCCCCTTCAATTACCATCGTGGAGGTGATAACTGAGGGTATCGTATGCGCAAGCGGGGAGGTCCCGGACATGGAGCACGGCTGGGATCTTGTATTTTAAACCAATATAATGTCTGCAAGATGAAACGCATTATAATGATTACCTTAATGATGGCCTGCGCAGCCGTTTTGATGAGCAGCTGTCAGGATATGATGCCCGAGACGAAGAATGGCGTCCCGATGACGATCCAGGCGTCCGTCTCCGCTCCGGCGGGCACGAAGACGCTTTATGAGTACGACACGGAAGACAGGACGCTGAAAGTCTCCTGGGACTCGGAAGAGTCCATCACGGTGGTCTCTTTCGGCCGGAGCGGCATCACGGCCATCGATACCTTCACTTCTACCGGGGAGGCCGGCCGCAAGAAGGCGGAATTCTCCGGTACCTGGACCGGAAACGAAGGGGACAAGGTCATCTGCCTGTATCCGTCCGTGGACACGTACGCGGGCAATTCAATCTTCGACGCTGTGCGGGTGGGATCTCCGACCATTTATATGAGAAACCTTTCGACCGCTTCGGGCGCCCTGCAGCACGATGATCCGTCTTCTATCTCCGACGTTGACCTGATGCTGGGTGAGGTGCTGATCTCCGGCGATGTCGCCCACGTGTATCTGGAGCACCAGTTCGCCGTGTTCCGCATCGAGGTGACCCTTAGGAACTTCCCGTACGAGGCGCCTTCCGGTTCTCCTTTCGACCAGGCGCGGATCAATTCCATCCGCATCAAGTGCGTGGATCCCGATTCGGAAGAAGAGGAAGAGTGGGGCGTGAATGGCGATCCGGTCTTTGTCCGGATGTCCGGGCTGGATGTGACCACCGAAAGCTACACGGGGAAGCCCTTCACGATCGAGAGAGGACCGCAGGACTATTACCTGCTCGATAGCGGCAATAACAGCGACCTCACGCTGATGGAAGAGGATGTGGTCGAAAAGACCTTTTTCGTGCCCGTCCGCTTCGACAAGGATCTCGAGGCGGGATATGAACTCTGTCTCCAGTTCGGCGGCAACTATTACGACGACGAGGAGGAACGCCGGAATTCGGTTACCGTGTTCCCCGGCTGCGACATGCGGAAAACGATCACGAACAAGCTCACGCTCGAAAACGGCAAGGTTTACGGTTTCAAGGTTACCATATAAAGCAACCGTATTCTTTGTTTGAAGGAAACTCGGCCAAAATACTTGCCGCCACCTGGTACAGAGCCAGGCGGTGGACGGTACGTCGCTGGTGGAAGGTGCGATTGCCGTGACTCTCGGGACGGCATCGGCAAATCCGTTCTTCGTGGCCCTGCGAAATGGCGACGAGACCAATGCGGAGGCGCTTACCTTCACGGTGATTGACGCGGACGGCGTGACCTACCGCGTCTCCAAGACCATTCCGGCGGAATACAAGCCCAACGGCACCTTCGTGAGCATGAAGAACGCCACCCTGAACGACAGATTAGGTGTTAGCTTGAGTGCAACAGAAGTTTCGACCGTCTGGTAGATTCTTCGCTGCGCTCAGAATGACATTGCCGCCATCTCTTCAAGTGATGAAGGGGTGGCGGCAATTATGAGTAGCACCGTATCCCGGGCTAAAAAGACAATAAATAAAGGTTTTTAGCCCGTTATATGAGGAGGTCTTTGAGGGTAACGAAGCTGCTGACGGTGTCTGTCCAGGCATTCTCCTTGACCGGCTTGACGGTGATGAGGGTCACGAGGATGTTCTTGTCGGTGCCGGTTTCCTGCTGGAATGCGCTTACGCGGTTGTCTATCTTCTCGGCCTCGGCTTTGGTGAGCGCGTAATCGCCCTTGGCATACTTGACTTCGCAGAGATTCAGGAAGCCGTCGGCCCGGTCGATGATGAGGTCGATCTGGGCACCCGGGTCTGAGGACTGGCTGCGCCAGGAGTAGTATTCGGTGAGGATGCGGTCCATTCCGATGGCGCGAAGGATTTGCGGGATGTGGGCCATGGCCACCTTTTCATATGTAAGGCCGTACCAGTTGTTCTGGGTGGCGGTGTTCAGCGTGTGCTGCCAGTAGTGGGGGTCGGTATTCTTGCTCTTGATGAAGGAGGCGTGAAAGAGCGAGAAGAAGTCCACCAGCTGGTAGAGGCCGCCGCTGGAGCGGACGCTTTTGCCGAGGACGTTGTAGTGCCGGATGAAGTCGCAGTTCACGAGGTCTTCCAGCATATCGCTGAGGTGGCCGTTGTTGGGAACCTTCAGTTTCTCGGCGATTTCCTTGCGGGTGAGGCCTTTCTTGGTGTCGGATAGGAGTTTGATGATGGCTTTGTAGCGCTCCGGGGTCTTGAAGAGGGACTTGTAGAGGCGCTCGTATTCACCACGGAGCTGGGCTCCATCGGCAAAGAAAAGGGCGTCGATGTTGTCGGAGAGTGACATTCCGGAATCCAGCAGGCCCAGATAATAAGGGATGCCGCCCAGAATCATATAGGCCTGGAGGACGATGATGTCGTTCCACTTGAATTTGTTCGCCTGCAGGAATTCCTTGGTTTCTTTGAGGTGGAACGGGAAGAGGTGCATTTCGTGCGTGATGCGGTTGTGGAGGCCGCCCTTGTTGTCGATGATGTTGCGGACAATCCAGGAGGTAGCGGAGCCGCAGACGATGAGCATCAGTTCCTGCTGGCGGGAGCCCCATTTGTTCCAGAAGTAGTCCAAGGCTTTGACCAGGTCTGATTTGGGTGTGGCCAGGCAAGGAAGTTCATCGATAAAGACCACGGCACGTTTACCTTTCACAATCTTCTCTTTCAACAGGCCTTTCAGGAATTCGAAAGCTTCCATCCACTTCTTGGGCTTGGGGCCAGAATATCCGTACTCGACAAGGGCGGAATAGAAGGCGTCGAGCTCTTCGGCGCGGGTGCCGCCGATGATGCCCGTGGCGTCAAAGGTGAACTGGTTATCGAAGAAGGTATTCACCAGGTATGTCTTGCCCACACGACGTCTGCCGTAAATGGCGATGAATTCGGCTTTGCCGGACTTGTACCAGGACTTGAGTTTTGCGTTTTCTGCGTCGCGACCAATGATTTTCATATAGACGAACTTTACTTGATGTAAATATACAGAAATATATCGGATAATGGGCTAAAAACATCAAAAATCGATGCTTTTAGCCCGCTATACGAATTGGAATCGGCCTTGCAGTGCGCTCTAGTGCTGATTTGTGAGATTGACCAATACTCTATAAATGGTTATATATTTGCATTGTTGTCCCATTGTTTTACCCAAATCACGAGTATGTCTATAATAAATTGAAAATAAGCGGGTTACGGACTTGCAACGTAAGTTTCCTAAACCTTAGATGGCGGTTCGATTCCGCCCGGGGCTACGAGAGAGGGCGCTATGGCTTGCTTTCCATTTGGAAGATGAGCCTGGCGCCTTTTTTCAAGGTGGCGATCTCGAGGAAAGGCTGGTCCAGTTGCCGGCCGTCGAGGCAGACCGAGCCGACATATGGCCGGTCCGGCCCGTTATCAGGGGCTTCAATCAGTATATGTTTGCCGTCAGGCAAAGTGATGTCGGCGTTCCGGAATAGCGGAGAGCCGATGGCATATTGGCCGCTCGCCGGGCAGACCGGATAGAAACCCAGCGCCGAGAAAACATACCAGGCCGAGGTCTGGCCGTTGTCCTCGTCGCCGCAATAGCCGTCTGGCGCGGCGCTGTAGAGACGGTCCATGGTCTCGCGGATGTGCTGTTGCCCTTTCCACGGGGTGGAGGTCCAGTCATACAGGTACAGCATGTGCTGTGCAGGCTGGTTGCCGTGGGCATAGTTGCCCAAGTCGGCCACCTGCATTTCCGTGATCTCGTGGATGCGGTAGCCGTAGTAGCTGTCATCGTAGATGGGCGGCACCTGGAAAACGGAATCGAGCATTTGCCGGAAGGAAGCCTCGCCGCCCATGGCATCGGCCAGGCCCGGAACGTCGTGGAAGACGCTCCAGGTGTAGTGCCAGGCATTTCCCTCGGTAAAGGCATCGCCCCATTTGTACGGGCTGAATGGCTCCTGGAAGCGCCCGTCCGCCAGGCGTCCGCGCATGAGGCGGGTCCCGGCATCGAAAACGTTCCGCCAGTTGCCGCTGCGACGTTCATACAGGGCGATTTCCTCCGCCGGCCGGCCGAGGAGCCGGGCCACCTGGGCGATGCACCAGTCGTCGTAGGCGTATTCCAGGGTGCGGGCGACATTCTCGTTGATGCCGACGTCGTACGGGATATAGCCCAAATCATTGTAGTATGCATGACCCTTCCGGCCGGAGGAGCCGACCGTAGGATGGACGTTCTCCGTTGCGTGGACCAGTGCGCGGTAGAGCACTTCCAGGTCTTCCTTCGACGTGATCCCCTGCACGGCAGCGTCGGCCACCACGGCGGCGGAGTTGTTGCCGACCATGCAGTCGCGATGGCCCGGGGAGGCCCATTCCGGGAGGAAATCATTCTCGCGCGCGATATTGGCCAGGCCGGCCTGGATCTCGGCGTTCACGTCGGGATAAACGAGGTTCAGCAACGGGAAGAGGGCCCGGAAGGTATCCCAGAAACCGGTGTCCGTGTAGAGGTAGCCCGGTTCCACACGTCCGTTGTAGGGACTGTAGTGGACGGGCTGGCCATCTGCTCCGATTTCGTAGAATTTCCTGGGGAAGAGCACGCTCCGGTAGAGGCAGGAATAGAAGGTACGCAGCTGGCCGACACTTCCGCCGGAAACGCGGATGCGGCCTAGGACTTCGTCCCAGCGTGCCTGCGCGTCCGTGCAGACCTCGTCGAAGCTGCGTCCCGCGACCTCCTGGAGATTGAGGCGGGCCTGTTCCCCGGAAATGAAGGAGGAGGCCAGGTAGAGGGTGACCACCTGGCCGCGAGCCGTCTGGAACGGTTCCTGGAGGGGAACGTCGGACTGGATGACGAAGTAGTTGCGGAAGCCATCCGGTACGCCGCCATGGTTGTGGACGCTGTAACCGGTGAGGCCGTCCGGCGCCGGGCTGGTCGCACCGCCCTGGTAAGGATTCACTGCCACCCGGGCGTTCTCACTTTCCGGGAAGGTGATACGCATGACCGCAGCCCGCTCCGTCGGGGTTATCTCCACAGTAATGTCATAATCAGCCAGATAGACGCTGTAATAATAAGGCTTGGCCACTTCGCTCTTGTGGGAGAACCAGCTGGCGGGCCGCTCCGCGGAAGCGCCGGTATAAGGCATGATGGAGAAAGCACCGTAGTCGTTGATCCAGGGCGAAGGCTGGTGCGTCTGCTTGAACCCCGTGATCTTGTGCGCCCCATACTGGTAGGTCCAGCCGTCGCTTTCGCGTTCCGCTGTCATCGGTGTCCAGAAGTTCATGCCCCAGGGCAGGGCGATCGCCGGGTAGGTGTTGCCGGTGGAGAAAGTCCAGTCGGACTGGGTCCCGACCAAGGTGGAGACATAGTCGGACAGGTGCTGGTCCGGTGCGGGGTGGGACGTGCTGCAGGCAACAAGGACAAGGAGCGTCCACGACAGGAGGAGCGATGACTTCAGGCTTTTCATGGAATCGGATGGTATTTCAGGATGGTATCCTGCCATTTGCGGGAATCGATATGGGTGTAGATTTCGGTGGTGAGGATGCTCTCGTGGCCGAGCATCTGCTGGACGACGCGCAGGTCGGCGCCGTTTTCGACCAGATGGGTGGCGAAACTGTGGCGGAAAGTGTGGGGAGAGATTTCCTTCCGGATGCCGGCGGCGGCCGCCTGCTCCTTGACAATGTTGAAGACCGCCACGCGGGAGAGCTTTCCGCCGCGATGGTTGAGGAAAAGGATGTCTTCGGCCTCTTTCTGCACGGGTCCGGTATCACGCACCTGGCGATAGAGCCGGATGGACTGGGCGGCGGGCTCTCCGATCGGTACGAGCCGCTGCTTGCTGCCTTTGCCGAACACCCGGATGAACTGTTCGTCCAGAAAGAGGTCGGAAATCTTGAGCCCCACCAGTTCACTGACGCGCAAGCCGCAGGAATACAGCACTTCCAGAATGCAGCGGTTGCGGTGGCCTTCCGGTTGGGAGAGGTCTACAGAGTCGAGGATGGCCATCACTTCCTCCACGGAGAGGACGGTCGGCAGGTAGGGGTTGAGTTTGGGCGTGGAGAGTTTGTCGCACGGGTTCTCCGGCAGTTGTCCTTCTGCATCGAGAAAGCGGTAGAGCGCCTTGATGGAGCTGACGGCCCGTGCCTGGGAGCGCTTGGTCACGCCGGCGTCGACCAGCCGGTCCAGGAACGAAGTGATGTCGTCGATCGTGGCGTCGGCAGGGGCGATTCCTCTTTCCCGCAGCACATCGAAGTATTTCTGCACATCGGAGGCATAGCCGGCGATGGTATTGGGTGACATGGAGCGCTCGAGCTTCAGGTAGTCCCGGAAGTCGAGCAGCGTGGTTTCGTAGGTGTCAGCGTGTCGACGCATGGCGGCAATAGGGGGCCAGTCCGCATTCGGCGCACTTTGGTGCGCGGGCGGTGCAGGTATAGCGTCCGTGGAGGATGAGCCAGTGGTGGGCCTTGGGCCGGACGTCCTCGGGGATGCCGGCTTCCAGGTCGAGTTCGACGGCGCGCGGGGTCTTTCCATCGGAAAGGCCCATCCGGTGCGCCACGCGGAACACGTGGGTGTCGACGGCGATCACGGGTGCGTCGTATAGCACTGAGGTGACGACGTTGGCCGTCTTACGCCCTACGCCGGGCAGGGTCATCAGCGCGTCGATATCCTGGGGAATCTCACCGCCGAAATCGCTTTTCACCTTTCGGGCCATGGCAACCAGATGCTGTGCCTTGCTGTTGGGGTAGGAGATGGACCGGATGAGCGGATAGACTTCTTCCGGCGTGGCGGCAGCGAGCGTCGCGATGTCGGGGAACCGTTCGAAGAGTGCCGGCGTGGTGAGATTGACCCGCTTGTCGGTGCACTGGGCGGAGAGGATTACGGCCACGATGAGCTGGTAGGGCGACAGGAACCGGAGTTCACTTGCCGCCAGGGGCCGGTTTTCCGCGAACCAGGCCAGGATGGGTTCGAAGGCGGGTTTATGCTTCTGCCTGGCTGTCATGGCAATCGCCATTATCGATATTGAGCACGCGGGCAGGGAATTCCCGGATGATGGACTGATTGTGGGTGACCATCAGGATGGCGGTGCCGCGCCGGTTGATGTCGAAAAGCAGTTCCATGATGCTGCGGGCGGTATCTTCGTCGAGATTGCCGGTGGGTTCGTCGGCCAGGATGAGGGTCGGCTCGTTGAGCAGGGCGCGGGCGATGGCGGCACGCTGCTGTTCACCGCCAGAGAGTTGATGGGGCAGCCTGTAGGCTTTGTGCCGGAGTCCGACGGATTCAAGCACGCGGTCGATTCGCTCGTCCATGGCGCCCTTTTCCTTCCATCCCGTGGCCTGCAGGGCGAACCGCAGGTTATCCTCCACGGACCGGTCCATGAGCAGCTGGAAATCCTGGAAGACGATGCCCAGGCTGCGGCGGAGGTATGGTATTTGCTTGCGTTTGAGGTTGGTCAGGTCGAAATCCCCGACTCGCGCTTCCCCGGACATGGGTGGATTTTCCCCGATGAGGGTGCGGATGATGGAGGTTTTGCCGCTGCCGACCTTGCCGGTCAGGTACACGAATTCGCCGGAAAGGATGGTCAGGTCGAGCCGATCGACCACCACGACTTCTCCGTTGGAAATGTCGGCGGAACGGAAGCGTACGACCGGTTGGGCATCAATGTTCATAACGGTGGGATTGGTGCACAAATTTAACTTTTTTTGCGTATTTTCGCATCATAGAACGATGAAAAGCGTGCGAGTATATCTGAGAACCGGTGCAGCGGCCCTGTTGCTGCTCCTGGCGGCGCTGCCTTTGTCGGGCCAGGTCAAGGACCGGCAGCATTCCGACCGCCTCGAATCGGCCCGAAAACTCTACTACAGCGGATCTTATTATGCGGCCGAAAAGGCTTTCACCGAGTTGGGCAAGGAGTCTGTGCAGAGCCTCGACCGCTCGGAGATCGAGGCGTACAAGGTGATGTGCGCCATCGCGCTTGACAAGGTCAATGCAGAAGGGCTGGTGAACACGTTCTGCAAGAAATATCCCAACGCACCCCAGCAGTCGATGGTCCGCGAGGCCCTGGCCTCCCGCTATTTCGACACCGGTAAGTATATGGAGGCCCTGGCGGTCTACAACACCATCGACCGCAACCACCTTTACAAGACGCAGCAGACGCCCTATACTTTCAAGAAAGCCTACAGCAACCTGCGGACGGGCGGTTATGAGCGTGCCGAAGAAGGATTTGCAGAGGTTCTCGCCGGTCCTTATTCCCAATACACGGTTCCCAGCACCTATTACAAAGGCTATGTCCACTACATCCGCCAGCAGTTCGACCAGGCGGTGCCTCTCTTCGAGAAGGTGGGGAAGGACAACCAGTTCTCGCTGATGGCTGAATACTTTGCGGTGGAGAGCAAGCTGATGCTCAAGGACTACGATTATGTCATCTCCCGCGGCGAACCGCTGTATGGCCAACTCGACCATGAGATGCAGAGTTCCCTGGCTCGCATCCTCTCGGAGGCCTGGTATAAGAAAGGCAACCAGGAGGAAGCACGCCGTTACCTCGACATCTACCAGCAGAGCGGCGTCGAAATGAGCCGGAAGGACCACTATCTCTCCGGTATCGTGTCGTACAGCCTCAAGTCCTGGCCGGCCGCCATCGAGTCCTTCTCCCATGTGCTGGGCGAGGAAGACGAGCTGGGTCAGAATGCCTGGTACTACACGGCCAACAGCTACTTGCAGACCAAGAACAAGATAGCCGCGCTCGACGCTTTCAAGACTGCCGCTGCGTGTGACTTCGACAAGGTGATCCAGGAAGACGCCTTCTTCAACTTCGCGAAACTCTCGTTCGACGTCAACGCCGACATCACGCAGTTCCGTAAATATATGGAACGCTGGCCGGACAGCGGCAAGGACGACATCATCCACAACTACATGGCCACGGCGTTCCTGCTGTCGAAGGACTACCGTTCCGCCGTCGAGGCGCTCTCCGCCATCCGTGTCCACACGCCCGAATCTTCCTCCAACCTGCAGAAGGCTTCCTTCCTGCGGGCCATGCAGCTCATCGAGGGGAAGGGCTACCGGGCGGCTGAACCGCTGCTCGAGACGGCCTCGGAAGCAGGGGACAACGAAGCCCTGGCCAACCTGGCGCGCTTCTGGCTGGCCGAGTGCTGCTACCGCGACGACCGCTGGTCCGAAGCCATTGCCATCAACAACAACCTGCTGGCAGACAGTGGTTTCAGAAGCAGCACGGAATATCCGCAGGCCCTCTACAACCAGGCATACTGCTACCTGAAGAGCGGTAATTACGTGTATGCCGAGAACAATTTCCGCAACTTCCTGAACGTGTCGGGCGAATATCAGCAGTATGAGCGCGATGCGCAGACCCGTCTCGGCGACGCCTGTTTCATGCAGGGTAAGTATGCCGACGCCGCCGAAACCTACGAGAAGGTTTTCCTGGCCGATCCCGCCTCTGAAGACCTCTATCCGGCGCTGCAGTCTGCCATCGCATACGGGCTGTTGGGCGATGAAGCCAAGAAGATCGACCTGCTCAAGCAGGTGACCCGGTTGAACCGGACGGCGCCGCTTTATCCGCAGGCCCTGTTTGAGCTGGGCCGCACGTATGTGCAGACCGGCAAGAACGAGAATGCGACGGAGTGTTTCTTTACGCTCCTGGGCATGAAGGGGAACGATTACTATACGAAAGCCCTGCTGGAGCTGGCGCTCATCAATATGAACAGCCGCAAGTACGACAAGGCGATTGAATACTACAAGACGGTCATTGAATATGCCCCCGATTCGCCGGATGCAGAAGATGCCCTGGCAGGCCTGGAAAGCCTGTATCAGACGCGCCATCAGCCCGAGCAGTTCCTGGCGTACCTCGACGAGATCGGCCGTTCCGACATCAAGAGCGACGACGAGAAGGAGCGGATGCTCTTCAACTCGGCAGAGCAAATATACTTGTCCGGTCGCTATCCGGCCGCCATCAATTCGCTGCAGCGTTTTCTCGCGCAATACCCCACGGGCGAGCGGGCCGCACAGGCCACCTACTACCTCGCCGCCAGCCTTCAGGCTACGGGCCGGCTGGAGTCCGCGGCGGACAACTACTTGAAAGTGACGCTGATGCGAGATGCTACGTGCCAGGAAGAGGCGTTGCGTGCCTATGCGGGCATCAACTACGACCTGCAGCACTACGAGAAGGCGGCGGATGCCTACCGGCAGTTGGTGGAACGTACGCGTGACGACGTTGTCCGGCAGGAGGCCTACGTGGGCCTGATGCGGGCTTCCTACGGTGCGAAAGATTACCCCGAGGTCATCCGCAGCGCACAGGTGGTAGGCACGCGGGAGGCCCGTTTCCTGATGGCCAAGTCCCTGCGGACCCAAGGGGAACGGGACCGTGCGCGGGTGCTCTTCGAGGAACTGGCGGCGGACCTGGGTGATGCTTACGGTGCCGAGAGTGCCTATACGCTGATCCAGGACGCGTATGACCGCGGTGACTTCGCGGAAGTGCAGGATGCTGTCTATGCGTTCTCCGATTCTGGCTCCGGCCAGGTTTACTGGATGGCCCGCTGCTTCATCGTCCTTGGCGATTCGTTCGCCGGCCAGGGCGATATGGAACAGGCCGAGGCTACCTATGAAAGCATCCTGGAAGGCTATCAGCCGAATAGCGAGGAAGATGATATCCTCGACCAGGTCCGCAGCCGCCTGAACTCCCTTAAAACCCAGAAGCGATGAAAAGGATCCTAACGATATTCAGCCTGTTGTGCTGCCTGTCGCCAGTCTGGGCACAGGTGGCGACGGTGGAGGTGAGCCGTCCCTACGATGTCAATCTGGACGGTATCCGGAAGCCGGCCATCCCCATTTCGCTCGATGATTCATTGCACCGGTTTGACGTGCATTTCGACTATTCGATTTTCAACCGGCCCTACGGCGACCTCTATGATTTCACGCCGTACGAGTCGATCCAGCTTTCCACGGTGGGCGCCAACCGGACGCCGTTCGTCTACGCCCGTCTGGGTGCGCGGTACGTCCCGGGTGACAGGGGCATCATGCCGGCCGCCGAAATCTATCTCCAGACCAAACCCAAGAACGGCTTCTGCTCCGGCCTGTACGGCCGCCACAATTCGTTCTTCGGCGACCTGGGCGCGTCGTTCGAGGATTTTGCCACACTGCACACAGGACGCATGCAGAACACTGTGGGAGGAGACATTACCTACGACTGGGCGACCGGCGAACTGATGTTCGACGTGAAGTACGATTTCGACCGGTATAAATACAGCCGGTCCGACTTTGGCGGCAACCCCGTTTCGATCCATAAGAACAACAGTCTGACGGCGTCCTTTAACTTGAATTCCGCCCAGAAGGAAGACAATATGATCTATTACTACGTGACGCTGTCATATCGGAATACCCAGAAGGCGTTTACCCTGGAATCCTTTTATGATTCGCCCCTGAGAGGCCTCAGCGAACTGGGGGAAGGTTTCCTTACCCTGGACGGCTATGTAGGCGCGACCTTCGATATCCACCGCGTCTACGTTGACATGAACATCGAGTACGCCACCTACAGCGGTGTGCATGATTTCAATATCGGCGTGGTCGAGTTCTCTCCCATCTACCAGTTCCAGCGCAAATGGCTGGATGCCCGGTTGGGTGTGAAATTCGGCAGCCGCTATGGCATCGCGGGCGAGATTGTCGAACCCGGCCTCGACCTGTCTGCACGCAGCAACATCTTCCCGGATGTGGACGTCCGTTTCACGCTGCTGGACAAGTCATTGTGGGCCCATGCGGTGGTGACGGGCGGCAACGACCTGAACACGTATTCCCGTATGATCGACGACTGTCCGATCGTGGTTCCCACATGCACGATGGACTTCGGCTCCCGTCCCGTCGATGCCACGCTCTCGCTGGAGAGCGTCATCGGCGGCCGGCTAGGCATCAACCTGGAAGGCAACTTCAAGATTTTCCGCAACAAGATGATCTTTGTTCCGCTCTTTGACGGAACGGGCCTCACCCAGATGACCGCCTCGTACCGCAACGTGAACCAGTTCTCGGCGCAGGCTGAGGTGTTCTGGCGTTCCCAGGACCTGACCGTCGGCGGCCGGCTGCGTTATGCCAGCTATCGCGACCGCTACGAGAAGACGGTGGTGACGGAGATGCCGGCCTGGACGGGCTATGCGTTCATCCGGTACAATTTCCGGGAGCGGATCATCGCGCAGCTGGAGTGCAATTATCGCAGCAGTACCAGTGGAATGATGGCTTCAACGACCCAATATTTTATCATGCCGCCGACGTATGAGGTGCCGTCGATCGTGGACCTGGACCTGAATGTCAATTTCTTGGTCAATAAGTATTTTTCCGTGTTTGCCAAGGTCGGGAACATCCTGAATCACCGCAACGAATACATGCCGCTCTACCTGGAGCCGGGACGTAATTTTGGCGCAGGAATCAGCTTGAATTTTTAAGAAAAAATTGCTATCTTTGTTCGTTTTAAAAAGATAGCTTTTTAATGGAAAAGAACGAAACCTATTCGGCCGACAGTATCCAGGTGCTGGAGGGTCTCGAAGCGGTGCGCAAGCGCCCTTCGATGTACATTGGAGACATTAGTTCACGTGGTCTGCATCACCTTGTCTATGAGGTAGTTGATAACTCCATCGATGAAGCGTTGGCCGGCTTTTGCAACGACATCGTCGTTGTCATCAATCCCGACAATTCCATCACGGTATCCGATAATGGCCGCGGCATTCCGACCGGCCTCCATGAAAAAGAGCAGCGCAGCGCCCTCGAGGTCGTGCTGACAGTCCTTCATGCGGGTGGTAAATTCAGCAAGGACAGCTATAAGGTGTCCGGCGGTCTCCACGGCGTGGGTGTTTCCTGCGTCAATGCACTTTCGTCCCACCTGCGTGCCGAGATTCATCGCGAAGGCAAGGTCTTCGTGCAGGAGTATTCCCAGGGCAAGCCGCTCTACGACGTGAAGGTGGTGGGCGACGCCGACGATACGGGCACCATCATCACTTTCAAGCCCGACAAGGAGATTTTCACCGTCCTGGTCTATGACTACGACATCCTGGCGGGTCGCCTCCGCGAGCTGGCCTACCTGAACAAGGGCGTCCGCCTCACGCTCCGCGACATGCGTCCGCGTGAGAAAGAATATGACGAGAACGGCAATGAAGTGCCTTCGCAGCCCAAGGAAGAGGTGTTCTACTCGGAGCACGGCCTGGTCGAATTCGTGCAGTATCTCGACGGCGTGCGCGAGAAGCTCACCGAGAAGCCCATCTATCTGGAGACCGACAAGGTCATTCCCATCGAAATCGCGATGCAGTACAACACGGGTTTCAGCGAGAATGTCCATTCCTATGTGAACAATATCAATACGATCGAGGGCGGTACGCACCTGAGCGGTTTCCGCCGCGGCTTGACCACCACGCTGAAAAGCTATGCCGACAAGAACGGCCTGCTCTCCAAGCTGAAATTCGACCTCGACCCTTCTGACTTCCGCGAAGGCCTTACGGCGGTCATTTCCGTGAAGGTGGCTGAGCCGCAGTTCGAAGGACAGACCAAGACCAAACTGGGCAACAGCGAGGTCATGGCGGCCGTGTCGCAGGCTGTGAGCGCCGCGCTCGACCAGTATCTCGAAGAGAACCCGAAGGATGCCCGCGCCATCGTCGACAAGGTGGTGCTGGCCGCTACGGCCCGCCACGCCGCCCGCAAGGCGCGCGAGCTGGTGCAGCGCAAGACCGTCATGTCGGGCAGCGGACTGCCCGGCAAACTGGCCGACTGCTCCGACCGCGATCCCGCCAACTGCGAGCTCTTCCTAGTGGAGGGCGACTCCGCAGGTGGAACGGCCAAGCAGGGCCGCAATCGCCAGTTCCAGGCCATCCTGCCTTTGCGCGGCAAGATCCTGAACGTGGAGAAGGCCATGGAGCACCGGGCATTCGAGAGCGAGTCCATCCGCAACATCTATACGGCACTGGGAGTGTCCGTAGGTACGGAAGAGGACCCCAAGGCGCTGAACATGACGAAGCTGCGCTACCACAAGGTCATTATCATGACCGATGCCGACGTTGACGGCAGCCACATTGCGACGCTGATTCTCACGTTCTTCTTCCGTTACATGCCCGACCTCATCCGCAGCGGTTACGTGTATATCGCCACCCCGCCGCTATACCGTGTAAAGAAAGGCAACGTGGAAGAGTATTGCTGGACCGACGAAGAGCGTTCCGCCGCCATCGAGCGCATCGGCAAGGGCAAGGACACGGGCCTGCTGGTCTCCCGCTACAAAGGTCTCGGTGAGATGGATGCCGAGCAGCTCTGGGAGACGACCATGGATCCGGAGAAGCGCATCCTGCGCCAGGTCCACATCGAAAATGCGGCCGAGGCTGACCGTATCTTCTCCATGCTGATGGGCGACGACGTGCCGCCGCGCCGCGAGTTCATCGAGCAGAACGCCAAGTACGCCAACATCGATGCATAATATTAAAACCTATACTTTCTGACTATGGATATTTTTGAGAGAATCGCGAAAGACGCGGGCGGCCCGCTGGGCAAGTATCGTGACAAGGCTTTCGGCTATTTCATGTTCCCGAAGCTGGAGGGAGAACTGGGCCCCCATATGAAATTCCAGGGCGAGGAGGTGCTCTGCTGGAGCTTGAACAACTACCTGGGCCTGGCCAACCATCCGGCGATCCGCAAAGTCGACGGCGAGGCGGCTGTCCGCTGGGGCCTGGCTTATCCGATGGGCTCCCGCATGCTGACGGGCCACACTTCGCTGCACGAGAAGCTGGAGCGTGAACTGGCTGATTTCGAGAAGAAAGAGGATGCTTTCCTCTTCAATTTCGGCTACCAGGGCATCGTTTCGACCATCGATTCGCTGGTGACCCGCCACGACGTGATTGTCTATGACAACGAGTGCCACGCCTGCCTGCTCGACGGTATCCGCCTGCATGTGGGCAGCAAATACAAATATCGCCACAACAACATCGCCAATTGCGAGCTGATCCTCGCTCGTGCCTGCAAGGAGGCCGAGGAGAACGGCGGCGGTGTGCTGCTGATCACCGAAGGTGTGTACGGCATGACCGGTGCGCTCGGCATCCTCGACCAGATCGCTGCGCTCAAGAAGAAATATAAGTTCCGCATCCTGATCGACGATGCCCATGGCTTCGGTGTGATGGGCCCGCACGGTCGCGGTACCTCGGAGCATTTCGGCGTGATGGACGAGATCGACATCTACATCGGCGCTTATGCCAAGAGCATGGCCATCATCGGCGGCTTCGTGGCCGGTCCGCATGCCATCATCAACTACCTGCGCTACAACCTTCGTTCCCAGATCTACGCGAAGGCGCTCCCGATGCCCATCGTGGAGGGCTGCCTGAAGCGTCTGGAGATCATCCGTGGCCCGGAGGGCGACGAACTCCGCAAGAAACTGTGGACCGTCACCCGTGCGCTGCAGGACGGCCTGCGCAAGCGTGGTTTCGACATCGGCGTGGCGGAAGCCTGCGTGACGCCGGTTTTCATGAAGGGCAATGTGGCCCAGGCGACCAACATTCTGATCGATCTGCGCAAGAACTACCATATCTTCTGCTCGGCGATCACCTATCCGGTGGTGCCGGAGGGAATCCTGATGTACCGCATCATCCCGACGGCAGCTCACTCGCTCGAGGATGTGGAATATACCCTGAACGCGTTCGCTGAGGTGCGTGAGAAACTCGAGAAGGGCTTCTACGACGCCGAGGAGATGCAGAACATGAGCGTTCAGTAATGCTTACTGGCAAAGTCATCATCATCACGGGAGCAAGCTCGGGCATCGGGCTTGCTTCCGCTCGTCTGTTCGCTTCCCATGGCAACAAGGTGGTGATGGCGGCCCGCCGCGTTGAGCTGCTCGAGTCTCTCGCGGCTGACATTCTAGCTGATCCCTCCACGCCGAAGGAGACGGAGATCCTGACGGTCAAGGCAGATGTGTCGGTGGAAGAGGATTGCCGACGGATGGTGGAGGCCGTGGTCGACCGGTTCGGCGGTATCGACGTGCTGGTGAACAACGCGGGCGTATCGATGCGCGCGCTGTTCCGCGACGTGGACCTCGATGTGCTTCGCCGTCTGATGGATGTCAATTTCTGGGGGACGGTCTATTGCACGCGCTATGCGCTGCCATACCTCCTGGAGCGCAAAGGTTCGGTGGTCGGGGTCATTTCGACGGCCGGTTATGCGGGCCTGCCGGCCCGGACGGGCTACAGTGCGTCGAAATTTGCGGTCCGCGGCTTCCTCGAGACCCTCCGCATCGAGCATGTGAATGACGGCCTTCACGTTCTGGTGTTTGCGCCTGGATTCACTTCATCGAACGTCCGCATCGCTTCACTGACGGCCGACGGTACGCCGCAGGGCGTTTCGCCGCGCGATGAATCGAAGATGATGAGTGCCGAGAAGGTAGCGCGGAAGATGGAGCGCGCCATTGTCCGTCGCAAGCGTGAAGTCATCCTGACCTTCATCGCCCACGTCGAATTGTTCGTCCAGCGCCACCTCTCCCGCCACATGGACCGCTGGGCTTACAATTACATGAAGCGCGAGCCGGATTCTCCTTTGAAATAGAATTATCGGCGCTGCCGAAGATCAATAGCCGAGGTTCTCGCCGTAGAGGATACGGGAGAAGTACCAGAGGTGGAGGCGGAGGGCATAGTCCCAGTATTTCCAGCTGTGGACGCCCGGCGAATCAATTTCAATATACGGAACACCCAATTCCCGGCAACGGTCGCAGAACGCGCTCGTGCAGGGATAGAGCGTGTCGCTGTATCCGCAACTGATGAGCATCAGCTTCTTGGTGCCCTGGGCCCGCTCGATGCGGTAGATGGCAGATTCCTCGTCATGCCGCTTGTTTTCCGGGCCATAGGTGCCGAGCCGTTCGTTCAGGCCCAGCCGTCCCTTTTCCGCATTCAAGTCGAGTACCCCGCTCATCGAGCCGGCGCCCCGGAACCGGTTGATGTCGTCGAGGAACAGGTTGATGGCGCCATGGCCACCCATCGACAGGCCGGTGATGAATGTCTTCTCAGGGGACAGGTAATACTTCTTCATGATCTGCGGATACAACTCCTGGTCGAAGAAATCCCGCCACTGCATCTGCATCGGGTCGGTGGCGTTGACGTACCAGCTGTCATAGAATCCGTCCGGACAGATGATGATGAAACCGCTCTCGTCGGCCACGTCCTGCAGGTTGGTCTTGTTCGACCAGTCGCGATAGCAACCCGACCATCCGTGCAGCAGGAAGAGGGCGGGGAGGGGCGCCGGTTCACCGCAGCACTCTACGCAGTATTCCGGTTCATATTGCGACTGGTAGATCGCCGGAATGAAAACCAGCACCGAGTCATCGGTGTGCAGGTTGGGGGAGGATATTACGACAAGTTGCTGGGCCTGAGCCGTGAAGAAGCACAGCGCCAAGAGGGCGACCCCTATGATTTTTTTCATATCAACGCGTTTTTTACTAAATTTACAAATTCGCTCTCTACAAAGTTATGAAATATTATCGGATCTATATCTTTTTTATTGTGCTGGCCGCCGTGATGATCCTGCTCTATCCGAAGGAAGGCAAATTCCAGTACGATTACCAGAAAGGTCGTCCCTGGGTCTACGAGACCTTGATCTCGCCCATCGACTTCCCGATCCTGAAGACGGAAGCCGAGATGCTGAAAGAGAAGGAGGAACGCGCCTCGGAGACCATCGCGTTCTATAGCTACGATCCGACGGTGGCTCCTTCCCGGCTGGAGCAATTCGCCCACAAAGCGGTGGAACTGCAACTGGCGAACCGGCTCACCCGCGAGATGTACGCCCACCTGAACGAAGCCTATGAGCGGGGCATCGTTTCTGATTTCGGTGCGGGCGACGTTTCCGACAAGGTCATTTCCATCAAGCGCGACAAGCGGATCCGGGAAACGCCCGCCTCCGAGGTGTATGACATTGAGCGGACCTTGAGCGTGCTCAAGTCCGACCTCGTGTACGGCTATCCTGACATGGATATCGATTCGATTGCCGGGCTGCTGAACCTCAAGGATTTCATCGTGCCGAACCTGTTTTTCGACGAGAACACCACCGAGTTGGCCCACCGCGAGGCTGTCAACTATATCTCGCCTACCAAAGGCGTGATCTATGCCGGCCAGCTCATCGTCTCCGAAGGCGAGATCGTTACGAGCGACATCTGCCAGATCCTCGATTCCTACAAGGCGGAATACAAGCTGAGCTACGGTTATACGGGATCTCCCCATGCACTGCTGTTCAGCCATGTCCTCATCGTCTTCGCCATCCTGGCCCTCTTCTTCTTCGCCGTTTACTTCATCGACCGGAATACCTTCGAAGACCGGCGTAAACTGGTCTTCCTGATGCTGTTGCTGCTGCTGTCCTTTGCTGCCGTAGCCATCCTCTTCCGGGTCGACCAGCGGCTGCTATATCTGTTCCCGTTCGCCGTGGGTGCCCTATACATGAGTGCCTTCCTGCGCGACGACCTGGCCTATGGAATCTACATGGTGACCATCCTCCCGCTGCTGGTGATTCCGGAAAACGGTGTGGAGCTCTTCTTTATCAATGCCGTGGGCGGATGCGTGGGCCTGTTCGCGTATGGACGGCTCAACAGGGGCTGGCTACAGTTCGTCAACGCCCTGTTCATCTTCGTGGCCCTCTCCATTGTCTGCTTCGCTTTCAAGCTGGGCACCGGCGACTTCTCGTACGCATTCAAGTCCACCCATTTCCTCTATCTGGCCATCAATGCAGTGCTGAGCATCGTGCTGTATCCCTTCGTGTACCTGCTGGAGAAGGTGTTCGGCTTCGTGTCGTATTCCCGCCTTTGGGACCTTTCCGATACCAACAACAAATTGCTGCAGGAACTGCAGTACAAGGCGCCCGGTACCTTCCAGCATTCACTGCAGGTGGCCAACCTGGCTGAGAATGCAGCACGCAGGATCGGCGCTGACGCCATGCTGGTGCGCGTGGGCGCCCTCTACCACGACATCGGCAAAATGGAGAACCCCATGTGCTTCATTGAGAACCAGGCGGAGGGCGTGAACTATCATGCGGGCCTGACACCCGAGGAGAGTGCGCGGGCCATCATCCGCCACGTCGAAGACGGCGTGGCACTCGCCCGCAAGAGCAAGTTGCCGGCCAACGTGACCGATTTCATCCTCAGCCACCACGGCCGTTCGCGTACGCTCTATTTTTACAATGTCTATTGCAACAACGGCGGCGATCCGGAGAACAAGGAACCCTTCACCTACAACGGCAAACTGCCTACTACCAAGGAGCAGGTAGTGGTGATGATGGCTGATGCCGTCGAGGCGGCGTCCCGGACACTGAAAGACTATTCGGAAGAGAGCATCTCCGCGTTGGTCGAACGGATCCTGAATGGACGTTTCGGGGACGACCAGCTGGTGGAAGCCAATATTTCGCTGAAGGAGATCAACGATGTGAAAACTTCACTCAAGCTTTACCTGCAGCAGATCTATCACGCCCGGATCGCTTATCCGAAACGTAAAACCGCATAATCAGCAATCCGACCAGCAAGACGAGGAAGGCGCGGCAGGCGGTGCGTCCGACCCGGTCCCCGTGGCGGACGAACGGCGTGAGCGCGTCATTGCCGTTGATGGTTCCCCGCAAAGTGGTCTCGACCCACCAGCCCGTCCTCTGCTGAACGTCGCCGCGCTGGTCGATGATGCCTGAGATGCCGGTATTGGCCGCCTGGACCACGTCACGCCGGTTCTCGATGGCCCGCAGGCGTGCGAATTGGAAATGCTGCCTGTAGCCCGGCGTGTCGCCCCACCAGCCGTCATTCGTCATCACGGTCAGGAAATCGGCCCCCTTGCGGGTGGCGATGCGTGACCAGTCGCCGTAGGCGGATTCGTAGCAGATCATCGCGCCCAGGTGGCGGCCATCGCCGTCCGACAGGGCATCCATCTCATCCTGTGTGCCATAGCTGCTGCGGGAGCCGCCGAACTTTTGGATGAACGGGCCGAGGAAGGGGAGGACATACTCGTAAGGGATGATTTCCACGCCCGGAACGAGCTTCGATTTGTAATACTGCCCGTACACGTTGGCGCTGTCGAGCACCATGGCGGTGTTGAAGATGTCGATCCACTGGCCGTTCCCGCGCGGACGGGCACTTCGGGTGGGTTTGGCTGCGGCCTCGTACGAACGGTAGGTGAGGGCACCCAGCAACATGCGGGTGTCAGGATGCCGGCGCAGGAATTCCTGATACTTCCGGATGGAGGTGTTGTTCCCGGGATGTTCCGTGTCAACGTTGAAAGTGAAGGTCTCCGGCGTGATCACGTAGCGGGTCACGGGGGTTGTCTCCTGTTCCATAAGCTCGATCAGCCGTGCATCCAAAGCGGATTGCGGGAGGACGCCGTATTTGGTGAATGGATCGATATTTGGCTGTATCACAACCACTTCCATCGGGTCTTGGGACTCCTGGTAAGTAGCGTAGCGGATTTCGGAGCAAAGGATGGGCACGCAAACCAGTGCCGCTGCTGCGGTTGTGCACCAACGTCGCTCCGGCCGGTTGGTGGCAATCAGGGCCAGGAAGATGGCGGCGTTACAGAGCAGGATCCAGGCGGAGCCGCCCACGGCGCCGAACACTTCGTACCATTGCACGAGGCGGGTGGAGTAGAGGAAGGCGTTGCCCAGGCAGAGCCACGGCCAGGAGAGCTCGATGTTGAAATAGATGTGCTCCCATGCAATCCACGTGATGATGAAGAACAGCAATGAGCAGGCTTCCGCCGCCAGCGGGCGCACGACTATGCGCCGGATGACGCGACCGCCCCAGCGGCCGACGGCAAAGACGGCAGCCATCTGCAAGGCGTTGAGGATCAGGGCCGCAATGGCACCGACCGGCGACACGAACCAGATCCAGAAGGTGGCCGCGATATTGAAGAGCAGGAAGGCTGCGTAGTAATACCAGAAGGCGTGCCGGATACCGGATTCACGAAGTTGTCTGTCCAGGAAGAAGAGCGGGACGAATCCTACCAGGGAAAGGAAGCCAAGGTGCGGGACCAGGAAGGGAAGGCTCATCAGCAGGGCAAATCCTGGTATCAGCAGCCAGATGCTGCCTATCGGGCTTTTTTTGCGATTCTTCATGTTTTAGGCCGGTTCGTACACCAATCCGCTACAAAGATAGTTTATTTGATGAAATAATAATATCTTTGTGAACCAAAGCGAGAAGGCATGGTTATCAACTTCCTCAAAGCAATCCTCATCGGCCTGGGTGCCTCGATCCCGCTCGGGCCGCTGGGTATCATGTGCATCCAGAAGGCTTTAAGCAAGGGCCGCTGGGCTGGTTTTGCGGTGGGCGTGGGCTCTTCGATCGGAGATTGCTTCTATGCTGCCATTTCGCTTTTCTCGATTTCCTTCGTCAGCGAGTTTCTCGACCGCAATCACGATTGGGTGATGGCCATCGGTGGCATCATCATCGTGATGATCGGCCTGCAGATCGCGATCAAGAATCCCATCAAGGACTTGCGCCAGCGCAAGCATGAGGCGGCAGGAGCCCAGGCGCGGGATGTGCTGCGTGGCTTTCTGATGACGATTTCGAACCCGGGAGCGCTCGTGCTGATGCTGGGTTTGTTCGCCTTCTTCGGCCTCGATCTGGGGGCAGGCAGTAAACCGATCGCCGTGGCCATCGTCCTGGCGGGTATCTTTTTGGGGACTGCGGGCTGGTGGTTCCTGCTCAGCAGCGGAATCAGCCTCTTCCGCAAACGTTTCCGGTTGCGCCAGATGATTATCATCAACCGCGTTTCCGGCATCCTGATCGCCGTGCTCGGCCTGGCCTCCTTCGCCGAAGGCATCGCTCAACTCGTTTTCCATCAATCGTTGATATAAGCGGGGAACGTATAGAAACGATGGCCCTGGGCCACAAAAAAACCTACTGCAGAACAGTAGGTTTTTTTTGTGTGGCCCTTAGCAGATTTGAACTGCTGACCTCCTGCCTGTCAAGCAGGCGCTCTAAACCAGCTGAGCTAAAGGACCATTATCCCCGCGTCTTCGGCTTTGGGACTGCAAATATAGAAATTATTTTTATAAGTCCTGCTTTCTGGACGAAGAAACTGCAAAAAATTACAGGTAGCGCTCGTCTACGGCCTTCGTTTCGCCGATGACATTGGTGAGCATCAGCATGTTGGCCGCCACTTCGCGGACCATCTGGTACTGTCCGCCCTCGCGAAGCGCATACCAGCTGCGGTCGCTGTCCTCGATGCTCTCGACAAAGTCGACCAGCGGGAAGCGGATCTGGATGTTCTTGCGGAAGATGGCGGTGTACTGCTGGCAGAGAAGCTCCACTTCGGCGTCGAGACTGTCGTGGGTTTCGGCATCCTGCATCCGGGTGTAGGCTTCCTTGAACAGGTCGTAGTAAGCGGAATGCTTGATTTCCGCCCAATTGTCCATCGTGTTGAGGATCCAGCAATGCTCGATGTCCCCCGAGTCGGGCGCTAGTTCGCTGCTGATGTCGTGCAGCCGGGTGAACTTCACGCCGGCGAGGAGGATCCGGTCATCTGCGAAGGTGAACTTGATGCGGCTGAAATCGATGCCGAGCGAGACTTTGTAATAGTATTTTCGGATGTAGAGAATCTTGCGGACACCTTGATCCTTCATCATCAGGGCATCGATCATCTTGTTGAAGATGCTGATGTCCGGGACCAGGTGCTTGAAGCGGTCGTCGTAGCGGAATGACTCCAGCGGTTCCTCCTTGACCACGTAGCCCTTCTTGGCGAATTCCATCTGTTCCAGCTTGAACGTGAAATCGATGTCGGCAGGCATGCCGCTGGTCTGGGCGCGGGTGTCCAGCCGGTTCTCCAGCTCGCGGTTGCGACTTTCCAGCTGATTGACCTGCTGCACGAGTTCCTGTTTCCGTGCCTGCTCCGTGAGGAGTTCCTGCTGACGCTTCTCCAACAGATTCTCTATCAGCGCGTTGATGGGCCGGAAGGCAATCACTGCCAGCACGAGTGTGATGGCGTTCGAAAGCAAGATGGCCAGCGGCGCCATCAGCCTGGGGAAAAAGATGAAGGTGGCGATATTGACGGCGATCAGCAGGATGCATACACACAGTACTACATAGCTGGCGACCACTTTCTTATGGTCGAGCGCCGCCCGTGTACGTTTCTTGAAAAGGAGTCCCATGGATCAGGGAAATCAGTATTTCTCAGGCGAAGAGATCAGGATGTCGTAATTGCTGAAGCTCGAATCAATGACCAGCAACTTGCAGGGAATGATGGTGTAGGAACGGGATTCAGCCCCCCTTTCCACATGGAAGATGAGCTGAATCTGGTTCTCGGCGGTCTTCACGAGGGCATCGATGACGATGTCGGTGTATTTGTCGGTGGGCGGGAGGACAATGGGTATCACCATGGAATCCTCGAAGTTGATGTAGGTGGGCTTCCCGTTGTCGCCCATGGTGGTCGCCATTCCGAAATAGCTCAGGAAGTCGATCTCGTTGGTAATCTTGTGGGGAAGGATGTCGATGACGGCATCGTTCCGGAAGAAGTATCCGGTCGCCAGCTGGTAGGGGATCTCCCGCGAATGGTCGGTGGGTTGTCCGGCATTGGACCATGCCTGATAGCCTCTCCGCAAGTTATAGACCTTGTAGTGGTTGTCCTGGAGCATGGATGCGGCCTCCACGCTGCGCCTGCCCTTCTGGCAATAGACCATAACCGGACGCTGGGAATCAAGCGTTTCTTTCGCGTAATTGATGAAATTCTTGTCGGTCCAGTCGATGTTGATGGCCCCTTTTATATGTCCTTCGGCGTACTCGGCGGGAGTCCGCACATCCACGAGCTGTGCCGTCGGGTCGCTCTCGAGCACCTGTTTGAATTCATCCACGGAAAGACTCTTGTATCCCTTGCAGGAAACCAGCGCGAAGAGCGCCAGGATGACAATTACCTGTTTCATGACTTGCGGAGTTTGAGACATTTACAAAGATACGAAGAAAATCCTTTCTTTTTGTATATTTGTCTTTGTTTTAATGGTTTCATGCGATGAACAGGCAGACGGCCCCGAATAGCGCTATAGCGAAGAATAATGGTCAAAGAGAAATCTGGCTCGACTGGATGCGGGTGACCGCCTGTTTCCTGGTGATGGCGACCCACAGCTGCGAGCCGTTCTATCTGGGAGGCGAAGGCTCGTTGATCCTTACAAAATCCGATGCCATCTGGGTATCCATCCTTAATGCCCTGCCTCGCGCATGCGTGGCCCTCTTTATTTTTGCATCCTCCTATCTGCAGTTCCCGCTGCACTATTCCACCGGTACCTTCTTCAGGAAAAGGGCGCTGCGGGTCCTTCCGCCTTTCTTGATCTGGACCGTCGTGTATGCGATGGTCTGGGGCGACCCGGTGCAGAACTTCAAGGACGTGCTGCTCAACTTCAACTATGCGGCCGGACATCTGTGGTTCGTGTATATGCTCGTCGGCCTGTATCTGGTCATGCCACTGCTGTCGCCCTGGGCGGAGAGAGTGGGCAAGCGCGAGCTTCAGATCTATCTCGGCCTCTGGCTTTTTACGACGCTGATTCCTTTGATCCGCCAGTGGGCAGGCGGCCCGGCGCCGGTGATATATGGCCCTTCCGGCATCCCCAATGCGGCCAAGTTTCCCCTTTGGGGCGAGGCCAGCTGGAATACCTATGGCGTATTTTATTATGTGAGCGGATTTGTCGGCTACCTGCTGCTGGGCCTGTATTTCCGCAGGTTTGTGGGGAAGTTGTCCTGGGGCCGGACGCTGTGCGTGGCCCTGCCGGCGTTTCTGGCAGGCTTTGCCATCTGCTGCGGCGGTTTCCTTTCGCGTGTGTGGGCGGATTGCGGAGGTGTTTTCCCTGTTGAAGGCCCGGTGGGCCTGGCAGCCCTGTGGGAAGGCCCGTGGCTGAACGATACTATCGGCGTCGCGCTCATGACCATTGCGTGGGTTTTGCTTTTCCGGAAGATCGAGACAGGTGGCCGTTTCTTCGAGAAGGTGCTTCTTCCTGTCTCACAGGCCAGCTACGGGATGTATCTGAGCCATTTGCTGATCCTTGTCAGCATTTCCGCGTGGATGCGCAAGTCTCTCGGTCTCGGAACGGACGGCATCCTCGGCATCTGGACGACGCCGGTCGAGATGCTTGCCACGGCGCTCCTCTCCTTCATTGCCACCGCCCTCTTCTGTGTCCTCATCCGCCGTATTCCCCGCGTAGGAAAGTGGATCGTCGGGTAATTGCCTCCGATCCACAAGAAAAGCAGGCGTAAAAACTAAGGTTCTGGTTAGAGTATGTCTATCAACTTTTATCTCGAGAAGCGGCCCAACAAAGCGGGCGAGAATCCAATCCGGGCACTCGGACTACAAGGCGATGAAACCCTATATCGACATCGCCGAGAAGACCAAGGCCAATGCGATGAACCTGTTTGAAATGGAACTCAAAAAGTAGAAGCGCCATGGAGAGAAGAAATGAAGTTGACGTGCTGCACGTGAAGATTGATGTCAAATCCGCCCAGGATTTCCTGGCGATGGTTGCCGAAAAGGGCGATGGTTGCCTTGTGGCGGTTTTTGAGTAAACTGAGATAAAATAAAGGAAGGTTTTGGTATTCAGATAAACTTCATTAATTGTCCACTTCGTGGACATTTACGGCTGCTCCTCGGAAAAGCAAGTAAAATTTGCTTTTCTCTCGGATTGCTCGTAAATTTGCATTGCCGTTGACGATTTTTCGCAAATATCGTCAGAGGCGTTGCAAAATTTCACGATTTTTATGTATCATAGAGTATTCGACATAGAGAACCGCCTGGATGAGGGCATGTTCTTGTTTGGCGGCCGTCAGGTTGGGAAATCGACGCTTCTGAGGGAGCGATTCCCCCAGGCCATATACGTTGACCTTCTTGATCCTGATACGAGAAAACGATTCAAGCGTCGTACCATGGAGTTCTACGAGATGCTGGTGAAATATCCGCCCAAGACCCTGGTCATTGTAGATGAGATCCAGAAACTCCCGGAACTTCTGGATGTCGTTCACAAGTTGATGGTCGAGAATGACCTTCATTTCATTCTCAGCGGCTCCAGTGCCAGGAAGATCAAGAAGGCCGGTGTCAACCAGCTGGGTGGGCGTGCAAATGAGGAACATCTGTACCCGCTTGTCTATGCTGAGATTCCTGATTACGACTTTGGGCGGGCCATCCAGAACGGCATGATTCCGCGCCATTATGATGTGAAGGATGCAAGGGTGCGTCTCAAGAACTATGTGAACTTGTACCTCAAGGAAGAAATCAAAGAGGAAGCCCTGGTCCAGAATATTGATACCTTTGAGCGCTTCCTCGAAGTGGCAGCTGTCACCAACACGGAGATCCTGAATTACGACAATGTTGCCTCCGA
>Ga0265298_10000233_pt1 | contig 84999 bp, 85 predicted proteins | sample AusTroGonzalo_MG_3_FD_193486 | JGI IMG/M metagenome (GOLD analysis project Ga0265298, IMG submission 193486) | Bovine rumen microbial communities from tropical cattle in Woodstock, Queensland, Australia - Gonzalo_01 | ecosystem: Host-associated > Mammals > Digestive system > Stomach > Rumen ...
GTCGGGAATGATGCCCTTGATGGCCGAGACCACCATCTTGTCTTTTAAGGCGACCTTCAAGTCGGAGAGATAACATTTTAAATAAGGTGCAGGGGTCACCAAAAAAATGATATCGGCATTTTCGACCGTTTCGTTCACGTCGTTAGTGAGGTGGATGCGGCTCATGTCGAACTCGATGTCGGGAAGATAGCGGCAGTTGTGCCCTTCCACGCGCAGCGACTCCAGCACTTCCTGGCTTCGGACATACCAGCAGACCGATGACTCGTTCGTAATCAACACTTTGGTGATGGCCGTAGCCCAACTGCCATGACCGATGACGGCGCAACGTGAGGTTTTCTGAATGAGCGTACCCATGACGTCCTTATCTGTTTTGGTTATGCATATTTTCGCACCGGATCGGATTTGAGGAACTCCGTGTCGATTCGGGTGAAAATCTCCTTCTCCTGCTGTCCGATGGTCTCCAAAATGTCGGCCATTTCGTTCAAAGTCACGTTCTCGCTCTTCATGTAGCGACGGCAGTCCAAGGAAAACTGGCGCCAGGTGTCAGCATCCTTGTCCATCAAGGTCGAACAGTCGTCGAGCACTTCGTTTTGAAACACCGCGGCGGCTTCTTTCAGGAAGTCGGAATAGATATAACGATAGCCCGCGCCACCCGTTCCAGCCGTCTCAATCAACCTGTAGAACCACAAGAGGATATAACCCCGCAACTCGTTCGAGAAATAGGCTTTCCAGCGTTTCAGGTTCTTAGCGAAAACATGCAGACCCGTATATCCATAGAAAGACAGAGGCATGCGCAACATGCGGTAGCACGACTCCTCCAGGCCTTGCACAATGGCAGGTTTCAGCTCCACCGTCTTGGCAAAATCAGGTGTTGGCGGATCAAGGTAGAACATGCGACCTTCGGGCGCAGCCAAGCCTTTGGCAAAACGGATTTCGCGCATGGTCTTTTCATCGACATAGACATAATCGTCAGTAAACAGACGAGGGTCGGAGTCGGCAATGACATAATTGGAGCCTTCCTTGCCGATGACCGTAAGCACATGCCCGTTGAAATGCGACTCGTTGACAATCTTCCCGAAATAGTTCAAGCCGCTCACGCTGACCACCACACCGACGGGAATCTTCTTTTCCACCAGCTCGTCGAGGTCGCGCATCGACTTTTTTACCTTGCAACCGTATCTCATGCCATGATAGCCGATGTGCATCCTTTCGGTGAAATTCTTCACGATGCAGGCAGGCTTGATACGGAGCATGGGCAAGATGACACCACGCATCCGCAAAAACGGCGAATACAGAAAATAAATGCCCGACCCGATACCAAAAGCCATAGGCTCACTGATATCACGATACCCATAGTAATCAAGCATGTTCAGAAAAGTGCCTGTCTCACAATGCTTTCTTCTCGGATTGGGGTAATTCTCTATCATCGCAGTTTTTTGACTTCGAAATTTTGCGCGTGCAAAAATACGACTTTTTCCTTTTATAGTTTCAATCCGTGGTTTTTTCCAACGAAACGCGTCCTTTTCTAACCTTTTAAGAAGTTTTTGTATCTTTGCCGCTCGATTTTGATATGACATCGCTCATGTCCGACAATATGAAAGACACTTGTTTAGGTTTGTACGAAACATTCAGGGAGGCTGTAGAAAAGTTTTCCGACAAGGTGGCTGTGTGTTACTTTGGTGTGGAGACGACTTTCAGGCAGTTGTTGGAACGTGTTGATACCACGGCCTTAGCCTTCAGGAAACATGGCGTTGGGCGTGGCGACATCATCTGCCTCTCGCTCCCTTCGATGCCCGAGTCTCTGTTGTGTTTCCTCGCACTGAACAAAATCGGTGCCATTCCTTGCATGATCGATGTCAGATACACGCCCGAAGAGTTTTGCAAAATCGTCGACAGGACCCATTCGAAGATGCTTTTCGTCTTGGGTCGTTACGCGGCTCATCTGGCCACGGCCGATGCCCAGCTCAATGTCGAAAAAGTAGTGGTGTGTTCGGGTGCCGATTCCATTGCGCCAGTCGCGTTTTGGTATGGTGTGGGCGAGTGGTTCAACGGACGGAAAAAGGTGTTTCTCAAGCACAAGAAATTCTGCCATTGGAAAGACTTCATCAAACCAGCGCAAGGCAAGGACGAAGCCGAGCCTTACCATTGGCTTCCTGACGAGATGGCGGCCTTGTTCCAGACCAGCGGCACAACGGGTACGGTGAAAAGCGTAATGCTCTCCACCGAAAACATCATGCATTCCGTCTTTCCCGACCCGCCCATCCTCAACAACCCTTCGAGCGACGACACCGCCCTGTGTATCTTGCCCATCTTCGCCTTCTTTGGTGCCAACACCTTGATGCTACCCCTGTTCCATGGCATGCGTTCCATAGTTATTCCCATTGCGCCCCGCGAGGAATTCCTGAAACTCCTAACCCAATACAAGCCGCAACATGTCTTTTCCGTACCTTCATATTGGGATTTTGTCAACACGGAGAACGACCTCAAGGAAGACTTCTCCTACCTGAAATCCATCAACGTAGCGGGCGACATCCTGAACACGGCCTTCGAGAAACGCATCAATGAATTCATGCACCAAAGGAACTACGCTCACGATGTCACGAAGGCCTACGGCATGACCGAGACAGCGGGGGTCATCGCCTTCACGCCACAAGGCAGCCCGCACCAATATACACAAGGATTTTCGGGGAAAGCCGTGTCGTGCTACGAGGTCAAGACTTTCGACGATGAGCTTTGCGTCCGCTCGTCCATGAAATTCCTTGGTTACTACCAAAACGAGGAAGCTACTGGTCAACTCGTACAGACCCACCCTGACGGCAGTCAATGGCTGCACACGGGCGACATGGGCTACGTGGACGAAGATGGCAACATTTTTGTAATTGGTCGCAAAAAACGTATGATTGTCCGCCACGACGGCTCCAAGGTGTTCCCTGTTGAGATCGAGGACTGCCTTGTGCAACATCCTTCGGTGGCGGCTTGCGCCGTAGTGCCCATGTTAGACCCCGACCATTCGGAGAGCCATCTGCCCAAGGCCTTTGTGGTACTGAAAGATAAAGCCTCCGTTGAGGAACTGATAGCTCACTGCAAGGCCAATTTGCCCGAACATCTTATTCCTTCGGCCATTGAGTTTATCGATGCCCTGCCGATGAACACTAACGGAAAGGTTGATTACCAGAAACTGATTAGAAGTTGATACAAAACTTTTCAATTATAGAAACTCTATTATAGAAATTCTATAATTAGATTTTCGCCTGTACATCAATGGGGTTAGCATAAATCCCCAAGAAAATCTCCTCTAACTCTGAGCGGTCAAAATCAGGATAATCGTTCATCCAATCCATATACTTAACAAACGTGGTCTTCTGCTCAGTGGTGTAATGCTCAGCGTAAGTGTCAGTGCCACTTCGTAAATCATGGGCGATGTAGTTGTTCGGATGGAGATAGAAATGCGGATTGATGCGGCTGTCCATCAGCTCAGCCACGCGCTTGTAGAATTCGCCTGAAGGACAATCATTCAAAGCCTTCAAATCGTCTTCTGAAACCACGGGACAGATATGAAAATGCACATGGCCCTTGGGCTGCATGATGCCCGTCAATATGCTATTGAGGTCTTCGTTAGGCTTTTTCTCATAATGGCCGTTCTTCTTGGTCAGATAGAGCTCCACGGCCTTCAACTTGTCGCACGACTCCCATTCGTAGGAAACCGCCACAGGCACAATGTTTAACTCTGCCAACGAAATCACCCTGTCGTCACGGCGGCTCATGCCGAACATCTTGATGATGGCTGGGTCGGTGGCATCGATGCCGTTTTTGGTGCGGCCGTTGCGCTGGGCAATCCACACCGACTCTCCCACCTCGGTGATGACATGACGCATATACTCAGACATGTGCAACATACTGTTGTAGAACTCCTTAGGCGTTCCACCACGCTCGGTACGGAACATCTTGTTGACCTTGCCGAAGTCGACCACAAAAGGATGCGACATCAAGTTGCTGCCGAAAGTAATCTGGCAGGTGTTTTGTCCGGCTTCGTTCAGAATATACTGAAGAAACATGGCATCGAGCACGATGTCGCGGTGGTTGGAGACAAATAGATACGGCTTTTTCTCGTCAATGTTCTCCACCCCAGACCAATCGAACTTAGTGGTGGTCTTTGCAAATAGGGTTTCCAGAACCTCTTTCAGTAGTCCCAACTGGAATTCCCGAAGGGTCTTGATGCTTCTGAGACGGTCGCGCAACACCTCTGGCGGCATGCCCGGCATGAGAAAATCGGCGATAGCAGGAATCACCTCGCTGTCGGCCATGCGCTGCATTGCGGCAGGGATCTCGTCCGCGTTGTAGGGTCTGATATCGTCGAAATTACTCATTGTCTGTTTCTTAAGTCGATGAATTTGATGGGCTTGCGGCTCTTGGCGGGGTAGTTGATCTTCTGAATCACCTCAACAGGTTGAATCTCGATGGTGGGAGCCACGCGGATGCGCGAACGGAAACTGTCTTTCAGCACCTTGACAACATCAAAGTCAGGTTGGTATTTCAGGCCAATCTTCACCACCACATCATCGGTGCCCGCCTCGCTTTGGCGCACCTCGATGACATAGTTCTCCACATAGTCGGTGTTGTCCAAAACATCGTTAATCGCAGGCGGATAGAGCGTGGTGCCTTTCAGCTTGATCATATTGTTCTTGCGACCCACGAGCGGCGTGAGGCGGTAGGAGTTGCGGCCGCACTTGCATTGTTCCACAATCTTGGCAGCGATGTCGCCCGTGCGGAAACGCAACAGCGGCATGGCTTCCACGCCCAAGGTGGTGACCACGATTTCGCCTGGCTGACCATCGGGAACGGGCAGACCATCCTCGCCGATAATCTCCACGATAATCAACTCAGGATGCACATGACCGCCAAGGCCATATTCGCATTCCGAGAAGGTGGCACCCATCTCCGTTGAGGAATAGGTGGCAAAGAGTTGCACGTCCCATTTCTCCTTAATCTTCTTGCCCAACAAGTTGAGGTTGAAGTCCTGGTCGCGCAGACCCTCGCCGATGCCGATGATGCGGCGGATGCTGCTGTTCTTATAGTCGATGCCGTGTTCCTCGGCGTATTGTATCAACTTGAGGATGAACGACGGCACGCACATAATCGTGTCGGGCTTGATGCGACGGATGGTGTCCCATTGCAACTCGGGGATGCCGTTGCCAACGCGGATGACGCCCGCACCCAGCTCGCGCAGACCCAAGAAATAAGCCAAACCCGCCATGAAACGCTTGTCCAAAGTGGTCATCAACTGCACCACATTGCCCGCATGCACACCAGCACACTCAAACGATTTCTTTTCGTTGAAAGCCAAGCGTTGCAGGTCTTTCTCTGAGCAGCCGAAGGTGACAGGATCGCCGAGCGTACCCGAAGTGGTGATATAGTCGATGATTTTATCCTTGGGGCAGCACAGAAACTCCTCATTGAAGAGCTGTAGGTCTTTCTTTTCAGTGAAAGGAATCTTCACCAAGTCCTCAATATGCTTGATCTTGTCGATTTGAATGCCATAGCTCTTGAACATCCGCTGATAGTAGGGCGAATGGGCTTTCAAATAGGTTAATGCTTCGTGCAGCAAGCCTTCTTGATAGGCTTTGATCTGTTCGACGGACTGAAACTCTATGTCGTTGTTAATCATCATTGCAGATTGTTGAATTAAAACTTGATTTCGGCAAGCCATTTGAGGAATTCCGTTTTCCATTCGCGGCATTCGGCAGTGCCTCTTTTCTCGCTCGCGCCAAAACTATGGCCACCGGTTTTATATTGGATATAACGATGGTCGATATGGGCTGCGGTCAAGGCAGAGTCGAGGACCACCGAATTACGGTAATCCACTACGGGATCGTCAACGCAATTGGCTAGGAAGATTGGCGGACAGTCGGCAGGAAGATGGCGCTCAATGGAAAGAGAGTCGCATAATTCCATGTCACGATGGTGTTGCTCGCTCAGCAGTCCACGGCGCGAACGCTTGTGGACGTAAGGTTTCACCATGGTTACTACAGGATAGATGGCACCCACAAAAGCCGGACGCAGGTTGGTCTCGTTATCGATGCCTGCATCTTTCAGGTAGTCATGCTTGTGGAAACAAGCCGCCGACAGCACCAGATGACCACCCGCCGAAAAGCCTACCATCCCCACCTTGTTGGGATCAATATGGTATTCATCGGCATGGGTACGCACCCATTGTAGGGCGCGTTGCGCATCGGTAATCATGTCGGGATATTGGCGTCCCCTGAAGATGGCTCTATGTCGGAAGGCAAACGCGGGAATGCCTGCGGCGCGGTATTCAAGCACAAAAGCCGAGATGCCTTGGCTTTGCAGCCACATCGCCACGGTGTCGCCCTCGTTTTTCGTGTCAAGCCAGTAATAGCTTCCACCTGGACAGACGATGACAGCCGTACCAGTAGGATTGTTGTCGGCCAAGTAAGACGTCAATTTGACCCGCCTGCCATGGCTGATATCCATTCCTTCCCAAAGCTTCACTTGTGCCTTCGCCATCCCTGTTAACAATAATAGACTTAAAACGAATACTATTTTCTTCATCTACCTAGGATTTTCATCACTTCTTCCTTCGAGAGCTGACGGTATTTGTGCTGCATGTCGGCGAAAAAGTCTACTTGGAAATACTCCTCGTCGTAGAACGACAGCTTCGAATTGGTGTTGGGCGTGCACTCCAAATAGACGATGTCTTCCAACTTCAGGTTTTTCGCCTCACAAATCTGGTCGGCCAGCTTGCGACCGGCATAGGTCACGGAAGTGCCTGGATTGTCTTGGTACAACTCGGTCACGATGACGTATGTTTTACCCTCCACTTCCCTGATTTTCAGGCCGCAAGTCGATTCCAAATCCCATTCGCCCTTGAAGGGGAAAATCTCGTCGTAATATTCTGGTGATACTTTCATTGTTTCAATGCTTCAAGATTTAACATTTGGCTTTCTGTTCTGACGTTGACATTACGCTTCGAACGATCCACGTCGCGGCCAAACGACTTGTTGGCCAAGCGACGGTCGCGCGGACGATAGGTGCCGTCTTCCATCTCGCGCAAGGCCACGTTGCAGAACAAGCGGAACATCTTCGCCTCTTGACTCTCGCTGGCATAGAAACTCTTCCATGCGTATTCGTAGAGGTCTTGCAGCTTTTCAGGCGTCATGTGCTTGGGCTGATACACCACCTGACCGGCGTTGTAGTGATCCCAGTCAAAGTCGAAGATGCGACCCTGGCGCAGCAGGTCGTCGTGACCTTTGGTGTGCGGGAAGGGAGCAAAAATGGTGAACTCAGCCAAGTCAAGGTCAATCTCGCCCAAGAAGTCGATGAGGCGTTTAATGTCGTCTTCGGTTTGGTTATCGAGGCCGAAGAGGATGGTGCCTTCCACGCCGATGCCGTAGTCGTGATAGCGTTTCACACGCTCCTTGATATAGTCGGAGGTGTCGTAAACGGCTTGATACACATACCAAGCACCCGCCTTGGCGGCCAAGTCGAGCACCTCGGGGTCGTCCTCGATGGTGTGGCTAATCCATTTTTTCTTCAACGGCGCAATGGCACGGAAGAGGTCCATCTCCCACTGCTTGTCCTGCGCCAACGAGTTGTCAACGATAAAGAGACGGTTGTTTTCAATGCCCGCCATGTCCTCCACTACCTTGTCGACGGGGCGCGGACGGAACTTACGGCCACCCAAATACGACACGGCGCAAGGATAGCAGCTGAAACGGCAGCCACGGCTCGCGTTGAAAAGGTCGACCATCTGAACGCCCTTGTGGTTGTATAAATCGCGTTTGTACAGGTCGCGACGGCAGGGACCCACCGTGGCGATGTCGGGCATGTTGCCAATATAGTTGTAAATCTTTTTCAAGCAGCCGTTTTTCCAGTCTTGGATGACCTGCTCCGAACGGCCTTCCGACTCACCCAAAAACACGCTGTCGACATGATTCACCATTTCCTCGGCATGCAACATCGTGGAGATACCGCCAGCGAGGACGGTTTTACCGCGCTTGTGGTATTCATCGGCAATGGCCCAGCCGCGCTTTACTTGCGTGGTGAGCATCATGGAAAGCGCCACAAGGTCGCACTCTTCGTCAAAATCAATGGGCTCCACATTCTCGTCGGTAAACGAGATGTCGACATATTCAGGCAAAGTGGCGGCAAATGCTACGGGACCGTGAGGCGGCAAGTTGAACGTCGTCTGCCCTGGCAGTTTGTTCCACTTCGGGTAAATGAGTTTCAGTTTTATAGTTTCCATTTCATATTGTTGAATCGGCAAAAATACAAAAAAATATAGTTAGTCTTAACTTTTGTTGATTTTGCGAACAATTGCGTTGTCACCCACAAAGGCCTCAGCCGTCTGAATGGCCGTGAGCGAAACCCCGCACAAGCCGTGGATATTCACATTCTGTCCGGTCAGGAAGAGGTTTTTCACCTTCGTGAAGACCGACATCTGTGAAAGCATGATATTGTGGCTGTCCCTCAAAAAGCCGTAGTTGGAGCCGTTTTTGTTGCCATAATAGTCGCGGATGGTGAGCGGCGATGAAGCCATCACAAAATCTATCTGGTCGCGGAGACCTGGATAAAGCCTTTCCATATAGTCCAGCGCTTGTTCCGTCATCTGCTGTTTCCACTGCTCGTAAGCCTCTCCCCTACGCCCCGTTTTGGTATTTTCCCAAGGCTTGACCCATTCGAAGTCCATCTCGCCGATGATGACCATCGACTCCGCAAATTTGCCTTGGTTTTCAATGGTCGGCGTGTAATACATCACGTTATGCGGCCAGTTTTCCTGACGCAGTGTCCTGAGGTCGAATTTGGAATCGTACTTTGAAAGACAATAGCAGATATGATTGAGGTAAAGGAAGGCATTCTCCTTGAACTTCACGTAGACCGAGAAGCTGGAGAAGGTCTCAGGGATGGATTGCAGTCTGTTTTTGAAAGAAGTGGGGAAAACCTTCTCGCCGACGAGGCGTAGCAACACATCGGGATGTACGTCTGAGATGTAACCATCGGCGCTGTAAGTGTGACCTCTCTTGGTGACCACCTGTTTCACTTCATGGTCCTCCACCTCAATGCTGACCACTTCTTCGTGGGCAAGTACCTGTCCGCCAGCCTCTTCAATGACCTCTTTCAGCAAATCGGCCATCTGTTGGCTGTTTCCAACAAACTGGAAAGTGCCGCCGATATGAAGCACTCCCAACAAAGCGTGCATAAAAGCAGGTGTTGTGCCGGCCACCCCACCGAACAGCGGGGTCAGGTAGGACAACAAGCCTTTCAGTTTCGGGTCATTGATATAGCGGTCCATCAACTCGTCGTAGGGCAGAATGGCGTCTTCCGAAACCGACATGAACATTTGTGAGGGACGTTCACGCAAGTAAAAAAGGTCCTCCTCCTCAGAAAGTGCATACATTTTTTCGATGTACGCCTTGATATTGTCTTTTTCGGCAGGGAAGGATTCACTTAAATAGTTGATATATTGTTCCTTACCTTTGGGCAAGCTATAGGTGGCTCCATCTTCAAGCACTTTCACCACATCGTGTCCATCCGCATCCATAGCCTGAATAGAAAGACGATCTATGATGCCGAGATAGCTGAAAATCTTACGTAGTTGGCCGTCCTCATTAAAGCCACCGAAGACATGCATGCCTGTCGGAAAACTGACGCCATGCCGTGTAAAACTTTGCAGGCCGCCACCGATGATGGCGTTTTTCTCCAACACAGTCACCTTATAGCCCTCTTTGGCCAACAAGGCACCCGAGACCAGACCACCAAGGCCACCCCCTATGATTAAACAAGTATTCATTCCAAAAACTCTTGGGTTTTAATTTCAAATTCACACTGCGGAACTCCCTTTTCGCTCTGCATAAAATGCAGGTTTTCTGGTACGTAACTGCAATGCGAAGCCAGCAAGTATTTGTCCTCGTCTGCTTCAACGGCATACACCTGAGCATCGCGATGCACCAAAGCCAAAGTCCAAGCCAACTCACCGTAGCCGCTGTTGCGAACCAAAACAGTTTTTGCCTCCAAGGCATCGATTTCAGAAGCATGTACCTTGATTTTCTTCAAGTTGCGACGGCTTGCCCTTTCCACTTCGGGACCTTTGTAGATATATTTGTAACGCACAAACGGCAACACGTATTCGGTGTTTTCATGCTGGTCTCGAAGTTCTGCATAACGCTGGGTATAATAAGCGCGGAACTGAGAGGTCAAGGCTCGCGTTTCCTGTGCAGCCAGTTCTTCGTATGGCTTGCGTTGCTCAATCACCACGTGCAATTGGCCTTCGCGCAACACCACATCTTTTTTGGGCATCACGTGATTGGCGCCGTGGATGAAAACGGGCAGAATATCCAGTTTGAGCGACTGCGCCAATTGGAAAGCTCCCTTGTGGAAACGCAGGATTTCTCCCGTCTCAGAGCGTGTGCCTTCGGGGAAGACCACCACGGAATAGCCGCGGTCTACCAGGTTTTGCAGGCGTTCCAGGTTCTTATCGTAACCATCGGAAACAGGATAATACTCAGCATAGCGGATGACTAAACCATAAATCGGGTTTTTCCACACCCAGTCGGTCGTCAACAACACCACCTTGGGATGCAGCATGATGGTGCAAAGCAGGTCGAGGTGCGACTGGTGGTTGGCAATAATGACCGCAGGCTTTTCGAATGTCTCGCCGTATTTGTTGTCCAAGGTGAACTTCACCCCCGGCAACAACTTCACAGCCAAGCGCATGATGCTGGCGATAATCTTGTGATAGAGGTAGCGTTTCTTCTCCTTATTGGGACCCAATATGATGTAAATCAACGTGAAAGGCGTAAACAACACAAAGACAAAAATGAAGAACACCAGTAAGGAAACAATGGTATAAACAAGTCGTTTCAAGGTCAAGGGCACTTCACGAAATTGGCCTTTTTTCTTGGTCAGCCAGCCGAAGACGATAGGTGGCAGGTAGCAAGCCATCAAGACCACGGTAGCCATACCTATGATGGCCACCTCAGCCAAAGAACGCATAGCGGGATGCTTAGCGAAGATCAGCGTGCCGATACCGATGAACATCAGGATACCGCTGAGGATGACGCTGTTGCGGTAGTTTTTCAGCATGCGCTTACCGTAGGCGTATTCGTAAAGTAAGCCCTCGGTTATGAAAATGGTGTAGTCGTCACCTTGACCAAAGATGAAGGTGGCCAAGATGATATTGATGATGTTGAACTTGATGTCCACCAGGTTCATGATGCCCAAAATCCAGACCCAACCCACTGTCAGCGGCAAGAAGGCCAGTAGCGCGAGCTCAAAGCGTCCGAAGGAAAGGCAAAGGAAGAAGAACACCACGATGCTGCACACATAAAGAATGTAGTCGAAGTCGGAGGAGAGCGCACTGACCAGGTTGTTGCCCACATCGCTGATGCTGAAAGCGAAGCCTTTATTTTGCAAGGTCCCTGAGCCCTGAGCCTGTCGAAGGGTCGAAGAGCCAATCTGTTGAGGTCCCTGAGCCTGTCGAAGGGCCGATTCGTCTGGATTGCTTCGTTCCTCGCAATGACGCAAAGCGAACACTTGTCTTATCTGTTCTTTCATCGCCTCAGATTCCTCCATTGACACCCGCACGAAATTGACAACCCGTGCCACCGAATCGTGCTGCAACATATAATTGCCGCACAAGGGAAGCAACGGCTCCATCTCGCTTTCCATCAAAGGCTCGTAGGTCTTGGTGACGCCGTCGGTGAAAGGTGCAAAGGCGTTTTCGGTGAAACCCGCTTTCAAGGCTTCTGCTTTGACCTGTTCAGTCAAGCTGGCATGACGTTGCCAGAATTCCTGCCACAAGGCCAACGACCGCTCTTGCCTTTCCAATGAAGGAAGCAGACCGTCCATGCCCGAGAGGCTATATTCCACGCTATCGGGAACCGCTTGTTTCAACTGGGCAATGGTATTTTCGTTTTGTCTGATGGCCTCTTGGAAATTTTCGGCTTCCGAAACCACGTAAATCAGGTCTGTTTCCCCTTCTTTTTGCAGCGACTCGCTCAACAAGGCCAAATCTTCCTGCTCTTGACGGGTCATGTAGTTGATGTTGTGGAGGTCGGCATCAAAAGCGGCTTCTTTACCGAAGTAACTAAGTATCAATGTAATGATTACCAAAGGCCAGAAAGCGTACAGCTTGACCTTACGCCACCATTCCGATGGTGCCTTACCGTCGTCAACGAAGAGTTTCTTGGTCTTTTTCGGCACTACGGCAAACAGCGGCAGGAAGACCATCACGAAGAGTATCGTTCCGACCAAGGTCAGGGCACCGAAGAGACCCAAGTCGCGCATGGCTTCGGCCTTCACGAAGACGAGGCAGGCAAAGGCCGCCACCGTGGTGATGTTGCCGATGACCAAAGGCTGGATGACGTCTTTCAAGGCCTCGCGTTTGTTGGGTTCCTGCTTGATGTGGTCGAGGTAATGCAAGGGGTAGTTGACCGCGATGCCCACGATGACTGAGCCTATGCCTACTACGATGATGGAAATGCTCGTCTTGAACAAGGCGATGACCGCCAAGGCAAAGATCCAACCGAAGAGGATGGCGATGCCGAGCCAAAGCAGGTTGCGCTTACGTGCCATGGTGAACATCAGGACGCCGAAGATCAGCACCAAGGCCAAAGCGATGGAGAGATAGCTGTCGTGTTTGATTTGTTGTGCATTGGTGACGGCGATGGTGGGCGCTCCGACCGCAGAAATCTTTACTTCTGGATGCTCGCTCTCGGTCAGTTGGATCACCTTATTAATCAAATCCACAATTTTGGCGTTGCCTTGGGTGTCGCTGCCCGAGAAAGGTGATGAGAAGAAGGCAAAGCCCTTGTCACCGCTCTCGTTGAAGAGGTATTCGTCCTCAAGACGATAGTTCTGCGTGGGGTTAAGCGCGTTAAGCCGTTGCAAGGCGGGCGAATAAAGGTTGAGTGGGTCGGCCTTGATGCCTTCCACCACAAAACCCGCAGTGGGCATGGAAAGCGTCCGCTTGATGTTGGCCATGCTGTTGGCTACATGGTCGGGGTCGGCCAGCAAGGAATCCATGCGTTGGTAATCGTTCTCCGTTAGGAACAAGGCTTGGTTTTCGCGGATGAAGTCAATGGCATCAAACACCTGGCTGCCGTCGACACGACATTGCAAGTCGTTTACGATCTGAGCAGTATCACAATCCTTCCAATGGCTCTCAAAGGCATCCATAGCCTCCATCACTGCATCGATGGCTTCATCGCCAACAAGTTTTGTTGTGTCGGCAGCGAAGATGACTGTGATTTGGCCTTGGTTGCCCAAATCGTTGTAGACCGAGGTATAACGTTCTTTTTCGGGGTCGGTGGGCAGGAAGTCGGCGATGTTCTCCTTATAGTCCAGACGCAATGCCGAAAACACACATAAAGCCGTGATAACCAACAGTAAGGCTATCGAGAAGGCTTTGTGTTTCGACAAGTAGTCGTAGATGGAAAGGAAGAACTTGTTCATGCCTTTTTCCTCCTAAACAGTTTGTGAATCAAGATAGAAGGCCAGCCGTAAATGATGGCAATGAGGCATAGGATAGTGTTCAACACACTGATGCGGAAGAAGTCCCAAAACGGGCGGAAGTGCGTGACGCGGTCTTCGGGATATAAGACATTGACCTTAATGGGCACCAAGTCGGTGCCACGCCAAGCGGAGAAGACCAATAGCGAAAGTTCGGCCTCATAGCGTGCGCTGAAAATATGGGGCAACCTTTTCAGAGGATACAAGCGATAACCTGTCTGCGTATCGGGCAAATTAATCCAAGTTTGAAGTCTAAACCAAAAGTTCGAGAACTTGTTGGCGAAGCTGTTTTTGCCCGGCATGTTTTCCTGCTTCAGATTGCGACTGCCTACAATCAAGGCGCCGGGGTGTTGCTCTAAGGCCTCGACAAACAGCGGTATGTCTTCGGGATAATGCTGTCCGTCACTGTCGATGGTGATGGCATAGTCGAAACCTAGTTGTTTTGCTTTCTTAAAGCCTTGTTTGAGGGCATAGCCCTTGCCTCGGTTGCAGCCATAGTCGACCAGGGTGATGCGTTCGCCAAACGATGCCAAAATCTTGGCGGAATCGTCGGTGCAACCATCGTTGACCACGATGACATCAGCGCAGTAAGTCAACACTCGTTCCACCACGTCACGTAATGTGCCGCCGTTGTTATAGGTCGGCAAGATGGTGCAGACTTTCATTTGTTGCATCCTGATCCGTGTCGTTATGGCATCAGAGGAGTTCATAGCTGAAAATCAACGACATTTTGGTATAAACTGAAGCTTCGTCATCGATGACGACTTGTGCCTTGCATTCGGTCTCGGTCTCGGCAAAATTCGAAAACACGAAGCGTACTTCCTTGTCCTCGGCTGGAATCAGCACATTGAGGTATTTGACGTTCTTGGACGACTTCAAAAACAACGGTCGACCCAGTTTTCGTTGCAGCACCTCGCCGGCGGTTTGCAGCAGACAAGCGCCCGGCGTAATAGGGTTGCCTGGAAAATGAGCTTGATAAATTAAATGCTCGGGGTTGCAGCGCAGTCTTGCCGTAAAGCCGTTTTCGGTTTCGTCAATAAAATCTAATATAAAAAGGTGGTCCAAAAAGTTCATCACTAATAATTTTGGAAAGGACAAAGATAAGGATTTATTCCTTTTCTCAAAAAGAAGGGGCTGTTTTTATGCCCCTTAATTTTTACTCAGCAAAAACTTCCTTCCCTATCGCCTCATTCAGCTTGATGTCCTCAAACCGAATCGAGGTGACATCGCCGCCGGCTTCTTTGAACTCCACGCGGCTGATGCCCTTGGCTTTCTTGTCGAAACGGAACACCAACTGGCTGAACATACGCTTCATGTCGCGGCGCTTGGGCGTCATCTCAGCGCGCCAACAGGTGCCTTCATCATAAAGCACTACGTCAAACACCGAGGTGTCAAACAACTTCTTGCCAGAAGCACTGCCCATGATGATGCTCACGATGCCCTGATACATACGATTCGACTTGCCGTCCAACACCTCGGCCTTGCCCTCCGTTACTTTCACGATGCGTTCGCCATTGACGACCAAGGCAAAAGCATACGGCTCTGTGTACTCCCAACGCAGTTTGTCGGGCGCGGCATACTGCATCGTGCCTTTCGCCACCGAAGGTTCGGCTAACATCGACGAGGTTTTTTCCTGCACAAAACGGCATTGCAGGGTCTGCATCGAAGCGGCGGCCTCGGTCAACTCGGCCACTATCTTTTGGCTTTCGGCCTCGGTAAGGGGTTTTTCGTTCTGCGCCCAAACGCTTGTGGTGAGCAGGGCGAGAAACAACACAAAGATGGTTTTCTTTTTCATTTCATACTAATTAATACACATCCTACTACGATGAGCACCACACCTATCCAACGGGTGAAGGGGATGCTCTCCTGAAACATGAAGAATGCCAAAAACATGCCAAAAATGAAACTCAGGCTAGATAAAGGATATGCTTGACTGAAATCCATCTTTTTCAGTACGTATGCCCACAGGGTGAAAGAGGCACCAAAGAACAAAACCATCAAGGTTAGCACCCACCAATTGCTAATGGAAGTTGCCTTGAGATTCTGATAGGCCCAACCTCCTTCTCCGAGTTTGTTGACGAATAACTTGAACATCGCCTGTCCGCTTGCCAACGATAAGGCTTGAAGCACTACAAATATGATGTATTCCCACATAGTTTTATGATTCTAATAATGTTAGTGTATAGTCTTTTCCGTCGGAGCGGTTGAACAGCAGGATGCAAGCAGGATGTTGGTCGGTGGTCTCGTTTGCGTTGACAAAGAGATGCGACGGCACGCGGCCTACATTGAGGCATTGTGCGGCCACATAGAAGCCCAATCCCGATGCGGTGAAGTTTTCGCCGAACAGATGTTTGTATTTCAGTAAAGGCTTGTCGCCGAAGAGGGTCTTCGTCTCGGCCAGATAAGCCTCGTCACTTTGATGGTTGCCGCTAATGCCTGTGAGGATGTAGTCAACATCGGCAAGGCTGCGCTCGGCCGACTGCAGCATGGTGGTCACAGCATCCATTAGGTCGTTCGTAGTAGGCTGGTGCAGCATCTTGAGGCCTGTAAGGCGACATAAGGGTTTTGTCTTTGGATTGCTTCGTTCCTCGCAATGACGTGATAATACCACGGATACGGCCACTTCGCCGCAACGTTCATCGTCTTTGCCCATCACGCCACCTTTTTTCATGATGCTATGGAAGGTCTCCGTCATCTCATCATGGCAACCCACCAAGGCGGAATTAATCTTGCCTAAGCTGAACTGCAGCCAAGCGTCGTGCAAGGCACTTTCAAACGAGATGCCCTTATGCGCGTAGGTGGCGTTGTAGTTGTAGTTCTTCGTCTGTATGGCCACCAACGAGCTGATGGTGTTGTGCGTCGACTGCATGAAATAAGTGGGTTTCAGCAGTTGTTCGCCTTCGTTGGAGAGGGCGTCGAGGAAGAACTCTGTGTTTTCGATGCAACCGAAACCTGTTCCCGTCATGATGGCATCAACGGTGTCGCAACCTGCCATCTTCAAGGCCTCTTTCGAAGTGGCCAAAGCACGTTTCAAGATGCGGCCCATGCGTCGTGCCTCGATAGGTGAGACGTATTCCTTGAAGCTTGGGTCGATAGAGCGGCTGAAAGGCACATTATATATAATAGGGTTATCCATCCACTCCTCGCTCAGCGGCTGCTGCATGGAAATCTGTTTGGCGGAGAGGACGAAGATAGAACCAGGTTGCTGAGCCTGTTGATAGCAGGTTGCTGAGCCTGTCGAAGCACCGTTATTGGGGATCGGCCCTTCGACGGGCTCAGGGACCTTAGCGTTTGAAAGCAATAGCGATGAATCATTTCCGCCAAAGCCGAAGGCGTTGCAAAGCACGTGCTTCAACGTTTTCTTTTCGGGCTTTGCCACGGGAACGATACCGTTGTCCATGGGTTGCGACCAGTTAAGGTTAACGGGCAGGAAGCCCTGCTGCAAGGCCAAGATGCAGAATACAGCCTCGATGGAACCTGAAGCACTGGTGGTATGTCCGGTGAAAGGCTTGGTCGACGACACAGGTGGCACCTTTTCGAAGAGCCGCATCATGGCTTGGCTCTCGCTGACGTCGTTGTTGGGCGTGCCCGTGCCATGCGCATTAATGTAGTCGATGTCGCCAGGCTGCAAGCCAGCCAAAGCCAAGGCTTCTTTCATGGCACGATAGGCACCTTCGCCGTCAGGTGATGAAGCGGTTTGATGGAAGGCATCACAGGCGTTGCCGTAACCCGACAATAAAGCTTGCGGCTCCACACCACGTCGCTTGGCGCTCTCGGCCGACTCCAACACCAGATAGGCTGCGCCTTCGCCCAGATTCAAGCCACTGCGGGTAGCATCGAAGGGACGACATGGGTTGGTGTCCAAAATCATCAACGAGTTGAAGCCGTTGAGGTGGAACTTGGTGATGCACTCGCTACCACCCACCACGACGATGTCGGCCTTGCCGCAACGGATCATATTGGCACCTTGTATGACCGCGTTGGCTGCCGATGAGCAGGCTGTAGCCAAGGTGGTGGCAAAAGCGAACTTGCCGAAGTGGCCCGCCGTCATCTCTGAACAGCTGCCACAATCGTAAACGGCGATGTATTCCTTGTGTGCGTCACCACTGAGATAGTCTAGATAGAACTGTTCGCTCATGTCCATGCCGCCCACCGTGGTGCCCGAGATGAAACCTACTTTGGGTAGCATATCGGGGGTCAAGCGAGCCTCATCCAAGGCCTCGCCCAAGGCCAGCATACCCATCAGGGCAGTACGTGTGGTGACGGCATCGGGCGCAATGCCCAAACGCTCACGCATCTCGGCATCGGTCAGCTTCACCTCACCGACGGGAAACTCCTTGTGTTCCGTCTTCAGGTATTTCAGCGGACCCACGCCCGAGCGATTGTTCAGCAACGCCTCCAACGTGGCGGCCTTGCCGATACCGATAGCCGATACTACACCGGTGCCTGTTATGTAAATCGGAGCTATCATTTATTTCGTTCTGTTCTTCGAGATGTAATCAGCCATCACAGCTACCGACTTGAAGATTTCCTTGCCCATGGAGGGGTCTTGCAGCTTGATGCCGTAGTTCTTCTCCATCAGCACGATGAGCTCAAGGGCGTCGATGGAATCGAGGCCGAGGCCTTCGCCAAACAGAGAGGCGTTCTCGTCGATGTCTTCGGGTTTCATGTCTTCAAGGTTCAAAGCCTCGATGATCTGTTGCTTTAAGGTGTAAATCAGTTCGTCCATTGTATTGATATTTAAAGATTTGAAAATTTCAAGATTTAAAGATTCTAAATTTAAGGTTGATTGTTTTTCGATAAGAAAGAGACGTGCCTCAAAGTGGTTTTCGTCACTGCAGTCAAGCCAACCACCGAGGATACTTTGCGTCATCGGGTCTTGGAAGGCATTCATCAATTGCCGTGCCATAATCTGTGCATCGCACGACTCCATGACGATGAACGAGGTCTCGCCAAAGTATTTGTTGCGGATGGCGATTTCGCCCGTCACGATGTTGGGCAGGGTGTAAACAAAGGCCGCAGGGCTAGGGAAGAAGTTTTCGGGGTCTTGTATCGTGGCCTGATAGTTGGTGTCGGCCTGCAAAGATGCCATCTTGTTGAACAGCACCACGGCACGGTCTTCGCGCGGCACGAAACGTTCCTGTCCTTCATCCTTCAACAGCATCTCAGAGGCCACAAAACCCAGCTTGCTCAAGGTGTCCATCTTGAAGAACTTGGGGTAGTCGCCCACATAGCTGCGATAGAATTCAGTGAGCAAAGCCGATCCTGTCGCGTTGTGCGCCAACGGCTTGTTATCCACTACAATGCTGTTGGGAGTGATGATAACGCTGTGTGTCATAACGTACCTCCTTTCGCCATTAGCAAAGCCGCATTGCAACCACCGAAACCTGAGAGCAGTTTGATGAAAGCCTGTTTGTCGGTCGCTTGGTTTTGGTTGGAAACCACCAAAGGATGGGTGACGCCCAAGGTCTCGTATCCTCTGGTAGCCAATATGTTGTGGTCGTCGATAGCTTGCATCGAGAGAATGGTTTCAAGAATGCCGGCGGCACCCATGGTGTGGCCGTAGTAGCCTTTCAAACCGTTGACAGGCACTTGAGCCAGTCCCGCCCGCTCGATAGCCACCGACTCCATTTCATCATTATATAAGGTGGCGGTACCATGTGCATTGATGAAAGCGATTTTATCAGGACTGACATCGCCAAGGACGACTTTCAGTGCCCTGTAGCTTCCTTCGCCCGTGCGCGACGGACCGCTGATGTGGTTGGCATCGTTGCGGATGGCGCCACGGCACGCTACCCATTCGTCGGGACCGACCGCGTCTTTACGCGTGTAAATGATAGTTGCCGCCGCATCGCCAAGGTTCAAACCCGTACGGTTAGCATCGAAGGGCTTGCAGGGTTCGGGCGACAAGGCCTTGAACGACTGGAAGCCCGATACAATGAAAGCCGACTGCACGTCGCAACCCACCACCACAACATAGTCAAAATTACCCGCTTCCAACTCACGCAAAGCTTGAATTTGAGCACACACTCCTGAAATACAGGCATTTGAAACGACTATCGGAGTGTTTGGATTATGGAAAAACTCCGTCATCTGATGGGCAGACATACCCAAACGCACCCGCTCGGACAAAAAACCGGTCTCGCGCTTGTCCAAAAGGAAGACGTTGCCTTTGGTGGTGGAAAGGATGAAGAGCACTTTGTCCGAAGTCGGATCGATGTCGGTTTGCTCTATAGCCTTTTTCGCCGAGAGGATAATCATCTTCTCGAAGAAGGTGTATTCTCCTTTGGCGGCCAAGGTAGCAAAGGCTTGTTCAACCTTGTCGCGGTCCACCAACGAGGCCACAAAGGGCTCGGGCAGATTCCACTTGCCTTCATAACGCTTGAGTTCCGACTGACCAGCCTTCACAGCGGCATAGTTCTCGGCGGTGTTCATGCCCAAAGGCGAGATAATATTATTGGCCACGCTGACAATCATACGTCCACCTCCCATCTTTTTTTCCATTCATCATAAAACGCAGGATTGGTCAGCACCAGCTGATGTGTATCCTTATCCATAAAGACCTGCACCGAATGTCCGGTCACGAAGACATCCTTCGTCTTGGCATCACGGATTTCGTAGTCGAAGATGATTTTGGCGGCTTCGGTGGGACGATAGATAATCTCCACCTCGGGCTTCATGCCATAAATCATCGGGTGTTTGTATTTAATAGTGAGTTCGACAATGGGCTCAAAGAAGCCTTTGTCGTACATCATCAAATACTCCAAGTCGTATTTCCGGCCGAATTCCTCGCGGGCGTCTTCGAAGTACTTGGCATAGTTGCCATGCCAGACCACGCCCATCGAATCCACCTCACTGAAGCGGATGTCGAAACTCTTGGTGACCGATAATACTGTATCTTTCTTCATGATTTTCAATCTTTTGAATCAATGTCTGTCAAGGCGATTTTCATGTTGCAACGCGTCAGTTCCTCTTCCCCGCTCCTAACTACAGCCTCCACCAACGTCACTTGAAACACTTCTTCGAGGAGTTGTATGGTCGTCACCAGATGCTCACCTACCTTCGGTGTGCGTGCGACGTTGAGGTTGCTGATGGAACCGATGACGCCTATCTTCACGCTCTCGCCGCTATTGAGGTTGATATAGCCGATACGGGCGGCACAGGTTTGGGCGATGTTTTCCACCAGACCAGCCGCCGACATGCGTCCGTTGTCGACAAACAAGTTGTCGGGGCGCACTTCAAGCTCGGTCACGGAATACACCTTGTCGCTCGACACCAACCTGTCAATCATCACGAACGGCGGGCGCTGCGGAATCAGTTCCTTCAATGCTATGTCTTCAATCGCTCTCATGCTTTCCAAAAATCGAAATAATTAAACCATTGGGTAGGATAGCGGCGCACGATGTCTTCGAGCTGTACGGCGAAGGCCTGTGCCAATTGCTGCATTTGTTCTCGCTTGTTGGCAGCACGGTCGCATTGGATGGGGCGCACATAAGCGTGGTAGGTCCTCATACCTTCCTTCATCACAAAGACGGCCAGCACTTGGACTGACTTCTGCACCGCCAAGGCAAAACCACCCATGGGAAAATGCGCCGTTGCACCAAAGAATTGGCAGTCGAGGGTCTTTTGCGAGCCGAAGATGCGGTCGCCAGGCATGCTGACGATTTCGCCATTGTCGAGTGCGGCATTCAAGGCAAAGAGATGCGAGAGGTCTTCTTTCACGAGGATCATGCCCATGTTGTTTTGCGACAATAGGCGTTGGCGGTTTTCCATCACCGTAGCCGTCTCGCCAGCAAACACCAAAGCGTTGATTTTCTTTTGTTTGGGTTGTAGCGAATAACCGCCCATCTCGTAGTTGCCCACATGACTGCTCAACATCATGAAGCCTTCGGGGTGGGTTTCCAACGCGTCCATCTGCTCCTGCCCTTCCTTGATGAAATGGTATTTCTTGCCTGCATACACGCCGAAACGGTCCAAGATGACCTGCCCGAAACGGAAGTGGTTGGCGTAAACTTTCCAAAACGACTTCCAAGGTCCATAGCCAAAACGTTTGCGGAAGAACTGGTACATGGCTTGGTAGCCTTTCCTGCTGAACAGCATGTAGAAAGGCACCACCACGGCCATGATGCCGTAAGGCAGCCATAGCGGCGACACACGGAAAAACGGGATGAGCCCGCGCTGCATCCACGGCAATCCGTCAGTTTTGCCCGACCATTCGTTATGTTGCAAGGTGTCGGCCATGCTCAGGTTAGGCGGTCTTTTTCTCTATGTAATCGCAGAAATCGTTGAATGTCTTCACATTCGTCATCTCTTCGGTCTTAATCTTGAAGCCAAATTTCTTCTCGACGATGACCACAATGTCGACGAAATCGAGGCTGTCGATGCCGATATCTTCTTTCAGACGGGCTTCCGGCTGGATCTTTTCTTCGTCAATCTCAAGGTCTTCGATGAGAAATTCTCTGACTTTTGCTTCTATCTCTTGTCTGTTCATTTATGTTGAATTGTTGATTGTTTAACTGTTTAATTGTTTAACTGTTGCATTCCACATTCAGCATTCACTTTTTGCAAACCATAATGCTGTGGCCGAGGCCAAGACCATCATGAATCGTTTCCACTTGCAATCCGGCTTTTTCAACCAAACGGGTCATGTCATCGCTGTGGTACATCTTGCTGTTGCCATTGGCAATGGCGGTAAAATACAAGCTCGTCATCGTAAGGCAGAAGGCTGCCGGTTCGAAACGTTGACGATCCCACAGAGTTTCCATGATATATAAGCGGCTGTTGTCATCCATGATTTTGGCGGCACGACTCACAATGCTTACAATCTCATCCTCACCAAAGCAATCTAAGAACTGACTCATCCAAATGGCATCGTAATGCTTGTTGGTAGGGAACGGCAATGAAGCATCCAACAGGTTCATGCCATAGCCGTCGATGCGATCAGCACCTGGCTTGCCAGCCGTGTCGTGACGCATCATCACTAATTGTTGCGGCAGGTCAACGATGGTCACCTGTACGTCCTTATCGTATCCAACGCATTGCAAAGCCCAACGACCTGTGTTGCCGCCTACATCAAGTAAGGTTTTTGGTTTGTTGGCAAATACTATCTCCAACGCCTGTTGGAATGAGCCGTCACTATAGAAATGGTCAAAACCGAACCAACTTTTTTGCACTTGTGGTGGCAACTGTGACAAGCCCTCATACACTGTTGGCCATGGACCGAAATGTTCAAGTCCAGCAGGACGGCCTTCTTTCAGACTCTCTTCCAAACGGAACCAACCTTCATAGTTCACATCGTGATTGAATTCAGTATTCACATTGGTAGCTGCGTCTGTGATGAAGAACCAACCGGTTTTACTCAAAGTATATCTGTCGGTTTCGGGATCGATCAGAACCGTGCCGATGCATAGACTCGCTTCAAGCATCACTTTGGCGGCATAGCCGCTGATGTTGGCTTCCTTTGCCACCTCGGCTTCTGTCATTCCGTTGTCGCTGTTGCGCAACATTTCCAAGATACCGAACTTCTTCATCAAACGGCTCACTTGAAATACGATGGGACCCCAAGCAATCCATTCCGCTTTGGCTTGTGCCTCAGGAGCAGTCAAATGCTCTTTGCTGTATGCTTTTTTTAATGTAGGTGTAAGATGCATGTTTTTTACAATTGTTTGTTCGATTACTTCAGTTTGGCAATTCTTTTACCCAGTTCTCCAAAAGTGTCATTGAAAGCACGGTCAACCGTAGGTGCACTACCACCATCTATCTCATCGATATCAACGACCAGTAGCGAATCGCCACTTGTGACATCGGTAATGGTCAGCGTTCCCCAAACACGAATACAGGGACCTGGGATAAAGCCCATTATATTTATAAACTCATCTACCTTGGTCACCTTGACCGTCATTTTGTATGTTGCTTCGGCTTCGGTCTCAACAAAATTCACTTTAGTGTTGCGCTCACTAAACTCTTCAATAAAACCATTACACGATATGATTGCTTTTTCTGCCATATCAGTATATTTCTCAGTCAAAGGCATCTTGTCATCGAACGTGGCATCATCATAAATCACCTCCAGAAAAATACTTCCTTTTGCTGACTTGAAGAACTTTTTATCTCCGCCAATGACCTTAATGGGATTGGATGCAAATGTAACTGTGGCAACTACTGTCATGAATGCCATCAAAATTAAACGTTTCATAGCTGTGTATTTTTTATTTCATTTTTTTAATCACCAATGCAGAGTTCGTCCCACCAAAACCGAAAGAATTGGAAAGGACAGTGTTGAGATTCTTGTTGGTCGTCACGTTGACGATGTTGAGTCCTTCCGAATACTCATCGGGGTGCTCGAAGTTAATGTTGGGCGCGATGAAACCGCCATGCATCATCAGGATGCAGTAGACGATCTCGCTGGCACCAGCCATCCAACACTCGTGACCTGTCATCGACTTGGTCGAAGAGATAGGCGTTTGTGTCGAGCCAAACATATTTTTCAAGGCCATGGCTTCAAACATATCGCCTTGCGGCGTCGAGGTGGCATGGGCATTCACATAGTCGATGTCTTCGGCTTTCACGCCAGCTTCGTTCATGGCACGGGTCATGGCACGTTGACAACCTTCCTCGCTAGGTTGGGAAATGTGGCTCTCGCCGTTCGATGAGAAACCATAGCCGCATACCTCTGCCAAAATGGTGGCGCCACGGGCCACGGCATGATTGTAATCTTCTAAAACCAGAGCTGCCGCACCACCGCTCGGCACGAGGCCGTCGCGGTCTTTATCGAAGGGACGCGAGGCTTTGATCGGCTCGTTGACACGTGTCGAGAAAGCGCTGATGCCATCGAAGCTGCCCATCGAGAGGTAATTGGTCTCCTGGGCACCGCCACAGAGCACCATATCCTGCAAGCCATTGCGGATGAGCAGGGCACCCAGTCCTATAGCATGCGAACCGCTGGCGCAGGCCGCGCTGATGGTCATGTTGATGCCTTTCAGGTGGAAGATGGTGGAGAGGTTCATCGTCACGGTGGAGTTCATCGACTGGAAGATGGCTGCCGAGCCCACCAAGGTAGTGTCTCGCTTTTCCAAAGTGGTTTCATGCGATTCAATGACTGCCTTGGCCGATGAATCGTTGCCAAACAACACACCCACTTCGTTGGCCATCAGGTAGGCATCGTCAATGCCTGCCTGTTCAAAAGCCTCTAACGTGGCCATATAGGCATATTCGCCTTCCTCGGCAAGATACATGCGAAGCTTGCGGTCGAGCTTGCCTTTCAACTGTGGCTTTTCAACGATGCCCGTCAAAGGCGAACGATAGCCGTATTCCAAACGCTGCGGCTCGATGCCGATGCCCGAACGGCCTTCGCGCAAGGCGGCTTCCACTTCTTCCTTGTTCTTTCCGAGGCAGGACCAGATGCCCATGCCTGTGATGACGACTCTTCTCATGTATAAAGCCCTCCGTTGATTGAGATTACTTGTCCTGTGATGTACGCCGACTCATCCGAAGCGAGGAAACTGGTCAAGGCTGCCACTTCTTCGGGCTTGCCAAAGCGACCCAACGGGATGAGTTTCTTCAGCTCAGCCTCGTCGAGTTCCTTGGTCATGTCGGTGGCGATGAACCCAGGAGCGATTGCATTGACCGTTACCTTGCGGGCAGCCACTTCCTGTGCCAAGGCTTTGGTGGCACCGATAAGAGCGGCTTTGGCGGCGGAGTAGTTGGTCTGTCCAGGCAGGCCTTTCAGTCCTGAAAGCGATGCCATGTTGATGATACGGCCGTTGCGGTGGGTCATCATGTCCTTCAGCAGGCGGCGCGTGATGTAGAAGAAGCCGTTCAAAGTGGTGTCGAGCACACGGTTCCATTGCTCTTCCTGCATGAAGATCATCAGGTTGTCCTGACGGATGCCCGCATTGTTGACCAACACGGAGATGTACTCATCAGGGTGGCTGGCCGACCATGACTCCAAAGCCGTTTCGATGGCTTGTGGGTCAGCGACGTTAAAAGGCAACAGTTCGCCAGTGCCACCCGCTTCCTGCACTTGTTTCAACGTGTCTTCGGCGGCTTCTTTGTTGGATTGGTAGTTGATGATGACGGCAAAACCGTCCTGGGCCAAACGCAAGGCGATGGCTTTTCCCAATCCGCGTGAGGCGCCTGTGATGAGGGCGTATTTCATTACTTCAGTTTCAGGGGATTAGTTTTCAGATAGTTCTCAACAGTTGCAAGTTCCTTGTAGAATGGCGTGTCTTCGATGAACAGAGGGATAATCTCACGCACTTTGTCGTAGACTTTTCTTGACGTGGGAGCCAGTTTGTCAGCAATCTTCAAGCAGTCGGTGGCTTGTGCCAAGGCGATGTATTGGATGGCCAGCACCTGGAAGCAGTTCTCCACCACTTGTTTGCAGAGCAGAGCGCTGTTGGTACCCATGCTGACGATATCCTGGTTGTCGTTGTTGTTCGGGATGCTATGTACGTAGTTGGGCATGGCCAGTGTTTGGCACTCGGCAGTCGTCGAAGTGGCAGTGAACCCACAAGCCTGCATGCCGTAATTCAATCCCAAAGTCCCGAGGTTGAGGAAAGGCGGCAGGATGCCGTTAATGCGATCGTGGAAGAGGTAGTTAAGCTGTCGCTCCGAGGTCATGGCGAGACGCACGAGGGCAATTTTCACCTTGTCTTCTTCCAACGAGATATAGTCGCCGTGGAAGTTGCCGCCGTGATAGACATACTCCGTCTCGGGGTCGACGATAGGGTTGTCGCAGGCCGAGTTAAGTTCGTCTTCAAGAATCTGGCGGGTGTATTTCAGGGTATCGGCGATGGGACCTAATATTTGCGGCGTACAACGCAGCGAATAGTAGGCCTGTACTTTGTGCTCAAACACCTTCACATCGGAGTGGCCGTAGTCGAATAGCTCGTGGGCACGTTTCTTTAGGCATTGTGAGCCTTCCGACAGTTCGCGTAGACGGCGAGCAATCTCCTGCTGACCTTCATGGTGACGGCAGTTGTTCTCGCCTTCCGACATATAGTCGTCGAACGATGAAGCAATTTCATTCATCCATACGGCTGCCAGCGTAGCCCAATCCAACAGGGTTTCGGCATTATGCTGGTTGATTACGCTGATGCCTGTCATCACGGAAGTGCCGTTGGTGATACTGAGACCCTCGCGGATGTGCATCTTGAGCGGCTCTATGCTGTTTTCCTTCAGCACCTCGGCAGTAGGTCTCCATTGGCCTTTGTAGTGGACTTCGCCTTCGCCGATGAGGCAGAGGGCTATATGAGCCAACTGCACCAAGTCGCCGCTGGCACCCACGCTGCCGTGCATGGGAATGAAGGGATAAATCTCGCGATTGATGAACTCGACAAGGAGTTTCACCACGTCGGTATGCACGCCCGAGCGGCATTGTAGTACCGTGCCGAGACGGGCTATCATGGCCGACTTCACATAGATGTCGTCCAAAGGCTCGCCAGCACCCGTGGAGTGGCTACGGATGATATTATATTGCAGATCATTGAGATACTTGTCGTCGACGCGCCATTGCGCCATGGGACCAAAGCCCGTATTGATGCCATAAATGACTTTGTCGGAAGCAAAACGCTCCAAAAAGCGGTAGCAAGCCTCCACACGGTCAACCCACGCCTGCGAAACCTGTATTTTTTCGTTGGAATACAGCACTTTTTCGACTTCTTCTAGCGTGATTCTGTCATTGAATGTAATCATTTTTTTCTTTTTTTAAATGAGGTGCAAAAGTATGAAAAAAAACAATACCAATCCAAATCATCCCCATCTTTTCGCCAAAAGCAAAACATTTGGCTTGTCTTATTGTTTTATTTCCTATCTTTGACCCGCGAAATCGAAAGATTAAACGTAGTTAAAAACACGCGTTTTATGACAGAAACAAATAACAAATGGCTAGTCGTTGTTAACCCGAAAGCCTCGGTAGGCAAAGCGGGAGAAGACTGGCCAATCATCAAGCAACTCCTTATCAATGAAGGTTTTGAATTCGATGATGTTTTGACAGAATATTCCCAACACGCTATTGAAATCGTGCGCAATGCTATTACTGAAAAAGGCTATCGGAAGTTCGTTTCCGTGGGCGGCGACGGTACCAACAACGAAATCGTCAACGGTATCTTCACCCAAGAGGTCGTCCCCACCACCGATATTACTTTAGCCGTGATTCCCATTGGAACGGGTAACGACTGGAGCCGCACTTTTGACATTCCTTTGGAATATGAACAAGTGGTCAAAATCATCAAGGCGGGTAATGTCTTTGTACACGATATTGGCAAACTGACTTACTACAACGATGGTGATCCAAAAGTGCGTTACTTCCTCAACGCAGCTGGGTCGGGCTTGGATGAGAATATCTGCCGCTCGACCAACATCATGAAACAACAAGGCAAGAAAGGCACGGTCCGCTACCTGCTGAGCACAGTGAAATGCCTGCTGAAATACCATTACGTACACGTGAAAATCGCCATTGACGACCAAATGGTCATTGAAGATGATGTGTTGAGCCTTTCCATCGGCAATTGCAAATACGTGGGCGGCGGCATGAAGATGATGCGTGACGCCATTCCGAATGACGGTTTGTTGGACATCACAACGGTGCGAAAACTGTCTATCCTGAAGTTCGCCATGAACGTGAAAAACCTCTATGATGGCACCTTCATTGACAAGCTCAAGGAAGTGTCAACCTTTAGAGGCAAAAAAGTCCGAGTGGTTTCCGATCCGCCCCATTCGCTCAACGTGGAGACCGAAGGCGAAACCCTGTCCAACTCACCCTTTGACTTCGAAATCATGCCTCTGGCTATCAATGTGGTAATCCCTGAAAACGTGAAATTTTAAATCTTAAATTTTGAATCTTTGAATCTTTAAATAAAAATACCATGGTAAACATCGATCAAATCAATTTTGAAAACAAGCGCGTGGTTATTCGCGTTGACTTCAACGTCCCGTTGGACGACAACTTCAACATCACCGACGACACCCGTATGCGTGCCGCTCTGCCGACCATCAACAAAGTCTTGAATGACAAAGGCATGGTTGTGCTGATGTCGCACCTCGGTCGCCCGAAGAAAAACCCCGACCCGAAGTTCTCCATCAAGCCCATTATCAAGCACTTGGAAGAGCTATTGGGCCGCCCTGTGCAATTCGCTGAGGACTGCATGAAAGCCAACGACCAAGTGAATGCCTTGAAACCCGGTGAGGTGCTGGTGCTCGAAAACCTCCGTTTCTACGCCGAAGAGGAAGGCAAGCCGCGTGGCATCGAAAAGGGCGAGGAAGGCTACGACGAAGCCAAAAAAGCCATTAAGACCTCACAGAAGGAATTTACCAAGACCTTAGCCAGCTATGGCGAATATTACATTAATGATGCCTTCGGCACCGCCCACCGCGCTCATGCCTCCACAGCCTTGATTGCCGACTATTTCGATGCCGACCACAAGATGTTCGGCTACCTGATGGGCAAGGAAGTGGCCGCCGTCAACAAGGTGATGAACGACATCCAACGTCCCTTCACCGCCATCATGGGTGGCTCGAAGGTCTCCACCAAGATCGAGATCATCGAGAACCTGCTCACCAAGGTCGACAACCTCATCCTCTGCGGCGGCATGACCTACACCTTCAAGCGCGCCTTGGGCGGCCATATCGGCAACTCCATCTGCGAGGAGGACAAACTCGACCTCGCCTTGGAGATCATCGAGAAGGCCAAGCAGAAGGGCGTCAACCTCTACCTCTCGTTCGACGTGGTGGCAGGCGACAAGTTCTCCAACGACGCCAACACCATGGTCGTCGACCCGATGAACGTGCCCGACGGTTGGGAAGGCATGGACTGCGGTCCCGAGAGCCGTAAGTTCTATGCCGGCATCATCAAGCAGTCGAAAACTGTGCTTTGGAACGGTCCCTGCGGTGTGTTTGAATTCGATAAGTTTGCCGAGGGCTCGCGCGTCTTGGCCGAAGCCATCGTGGAGGCCACCGAACAAAACGGCGCTTTCACCCTTATTGGTGGCGGCGATAGCGTGGCTTGCATCAATAAGTTCGGTCTGGCCGACCGCGTGAGTTACGTCAGCACTGGAGGCGGCGCCTTGCTCGAAGCTATCGAAGGCAAGGAACTGCCTGGCATTGCGGCAATTAAGAAGTGATTGTCATGAAGAAAATAGTATTATTGATAACGTTCAGCATCGGCCTTTGGTCGGTGCTGAACGCCCAATGGGTGAGTCCTGGAAATGGAACAACTTACACCATAGAAGACCTTGTGGAAGTGAGCAACGGCTGCGTCATGTGGATCGATGGCAACCAGCAGTATAGAATCGAAAACGACCTTACCATTTCGGCCAATGACAAACTTGATGTCAATCATTCCTTGTACTTTAACAACAACGTCACCCTGACCATCAAAGGTTCGATAGAAGCCATCAACACAGATAATTACTACTGGTTGGCACTCTCTGGTAATTCAGGTGTGGGTGGTCGTATCCGTCTGGAGGATGCCACCGGCCCGTGCGCGTTCAGAAGATGCAATATCACACAATTGGACGGCATCCAAATTATTGAAAGCGAAACTGTTTTTACGGACTGCCATTTCCAAAATTTCCGTTGTGAGCAACAAAGTGCCGCTGTCAATTGCATGAACTGCGACCCCGTGTTCACAAATTGCGAATTTGACAATAATAATGGTTCGGCCATCAGTTCTCCTGCCAATGGGCAAACCTCTCCGCAAATCACAAATTGCATATTCGATTACAATGTGGGCACCAACCAACCTCATATCAATCTTGGACCTGGTTCTCAAGATAGCATTCGCATTGTGAACTGCACTATTCAATGGGGAGATAATATGGCAGGTGGCATCAGCATCGCTGACCTGATGGGTATTGGCGACACTAAAATTCTATTGAAAAACAACAACATCAACCACAACCGTTATGGCTACAACCAACAAGGCTATCATCTCAGCTCGACCATCATCGGAAACACCTTTGACCAAAACAATCTTGAAACCAACCCGATGAACGGTGGCAGCGGCATTAGCATCTACGGCATGGACGGTAACAACAAGGCTTATATCCGCAATAATACCATTACCAAAAATCTGTGGGGTATCACCGTCATCAATGCCGCCGATGTTGATCTTGGCACTGAAGACGACTGGGGCCACAATGTGATACACGATAACGGCCACGTCATCAATTATGGGGCGAACTACCAGTATTACGACATTTACAACAACACTCCCAACGTTATCATGGCCATTGGTAACTATTGGGGCACCACCGACCAGCAAGTGATTGAAGAACACATCACGCATCAATACGACGACCCGAGCTTGGGATTAGTTACCTATATTCCCTTCCTTGACGACGATGCCATTGAGGATTCAGAAAACACCGCTTTTGCAGTTTCGCCCAATCCTATTTCAAACGGCAGCTTCACCCTCACACTTGAAAATGCACAGCCTTCAGAAATGGTGATTTACAACCTTAACGGACAACATGTCAAATCACAAATGATCGAAAATTCAGTAAATACAATAAATGTTGAAACATTGGAAAGTGGCGTATATTTTATTGAAGTGAAAAATAACGAAGAAAGAAGAGTAAAGAAAATCATAATCAAATAGTTATGTCAAAAACCATCGTCAATATCATAGACAAAAGCAATCCGTTGCCGGCCTATTTGTTTACCAAGGAATATTTTGAAGAGGGCGACGAACTGTTATTCATTTCAGCAGAAGAAGAGGTGGATTGCATCCAGACATTAACCAAATCATTGGATATCAATGAAGCACTGGTAAAAAGCATTATAGTAAAGCGTTATCAAGACAAGTTTCTGTATGAACGTATCTGTCGTACCATCAAGAGCAAGCTGAATCCTGACGTTTTGTACTACCTCAACCTGGCAGGTGGAAACCGTTACATGACTTTGTCGGTACAACATGTCTTCGAAGAATTCAATACCTTGTATTTTTACACGCAAACTCGTGAGAATCTTATTGTCAAAACCATTTTCGACCATAGTATTTATGACGATGACGACGAGGTGTTTCCTATCAAACACAGGATGACTCTGAAAGAGTATTTCGGTCTCTATGGGCTGCAAAGCGATGTGGACGAACCGCGCAAGCAAGTGAAAGAAACATCGTTTTCACAACATCTGTTCACCATGTTTTCGCAAAATTTGTTTGGTCCCGGAGATTATAAAGTGATGGAAACATTGCGCGAAAAATACCGCAATTGGAAATTCCTCATCATTTCAGATGTGGAGAATCCGCATAAGGATTACATGACCGCCATTCCAAACCTTAGCAAGTTCTTAAATTATATTGGTTTCGTTCCCGAACGTAAAGGTGCATTGCAAAGCTATGAAATAGAATATCTTACAGGCGGTTGGTTTGAGGAATATGTCTATGCCTTGATTAAAGATATTCTACAACCTGACGATATTGCCATGGGTGTGCATATCTCCAATGGCATCATCAAGCACAACAATGAATTGGATGTATGCTTCATCAAGGCAAACAAACTGTTTGTCATTGAATGTAAGACTGGTGTGACAAGCGAAAGCCTGTTCAATGAGATTGTGTATAAGGTCTGCGCGTTGAAGGAAGTGTTGCTCGGTACCAGTAATTCCTATATCTTCTCACTGAAAAAAGACCACAAGGGAAGCTGGAAAAAGACGGCGAAATATATGGGTATCACTTTCTGCGACTGGCTTAACCTGACCAAGCCAGAGATGCTGAAGAATATCCTCAAGTCAATGGACAAAATTGCCAAGGAAAACTGAACCTTGAGCAGTGACTTCTATTTTTGATTGCTGGTTGAAAACAACGGCGCAGTTATTATCGAAATGTCCTGCCGGAAAACCGAAACAAACAGGATAATCATACGTTGAAACGGCTTCGGCAATCACCTCCTCTACCGACATCCCAAAGGGTTCTTCGTTATCGTGTATCTTGGTCAGACCACCAACAACTAGTCCTTTCAGATGATCTAGTTTTCCGGCGCGTTTCAAGCCATGCATCATACGGTCGATGTGATAGATATATTCGTCCACATCTTCGATAAATAGTATCTTGCCATCCGTTTCAGGGAAGGAATTGGAGCCTATCATGCCATATAAAACCGACAAATTGCCACCGACGATTTTACCTTCCATTATTCCCATCCGATTCAAAGGATGCGCAGGTAATTCATAATGCAAAGACTGGCCTGTAAGGGCATCAAACAAGGACTGTTTGGCTTCAGCTGTCTTAACGGTAAAATTGAAGGGCATACAGGCATGCAGACTGGGTACGCCCAAACGACTCAGTTTGCCATGAAACACAATCGTGTCGCTGAAGCCGATGATCCATCTAGGATGCTGTAAATACTTCGTGAAATCCAGCTTGTCAATGATGCGGATGCTGCCATAGCCGCCTTTTGAGAGCCAAATGGCATCGATGTGTTCATTGTCAAGATAATCTTGAATGACAGCAGCCCGAAAATCGTCATCACCGGCAAAGATGAAATGCTCTGCAAAGAGTCGGTCATCATAGACAGGCTCAAATCCCATTTCTTCCAACCACTGAATCGCAGGTTGCATCTGTTCGCGGCTCATTTTGCGTGCTGGGGCGGCAATGGCCACTTTTGAACCTTTATGTAGATAAGGTATCTGCTTCATTCTTTGATGATTTCGTTGTCGTCCAAGGCCTCACCATCATATTTCACTTCCTTGCCTTGATCGTAGGTGACCGTGAAATACAACTCACCTGTATCCAAGTATTTTTTCCAGTCACCATGTTTCACGCCAGTCTTATAACTTTGGATTTCACGCAACTTGCCGTTTTTATAATAGAAATAGTGTTCGCCATCGGGATAGCCTGCATTGAAAGTCCCACGGAAAGCCATCTTGTCGTTGTCGTAATATGACAACCACTCGCCCACTTGCTTGTCGTTGCGATACTCGCCTTGGGTGCGCATGTCGCCGATTTGCTCAGACCACTTGCCGTTTTTCATGCCATCGAAATAGGTACCTGAAACAATCATATTACCTTGAGCATCATATTCTTTGTAAGATCCGTTGCGTTGACCTTTATAGAATTGTTCCTCAATCTGTTTCTGTCCGTTGTCGTAATACCAAATCCAGACACCATCAGGCTCACCTTCTTTGTAGTTGCCTACCTCTTGAAGTTTTCCGTTGTGATAATAGAATTTCCATTCACCAGAGCGTAAACCACCTACAAACAACCCTTCTGCACGCAAGGTGCTGTCGGGATAAAACTCCTTGTATTCTCCACGACGCTTACCATCCGTATCTACGATACCCTCTCCAACCAAAGCACCTTTTTTATAGGTCTGCGAACTGATGACATTTCCTTCCTCGTCATACTCACGCCACACGCCTTCCCGTTTGCCATCGCGGAAGGATGCCTCGCGTTTCACACGGCCATTGGGATAATACTCATGCTGCACAACGAGTGGCTTTTGATTACTCTCGAGCACCTGTTCCACATCATTCACATACTTGGTGATTTTCTTCAAATTGCCTTTTTCGTCGTATTCCTTATAGAATCCATCGCGCAGACCATGTTTGTAATAGCACTCTGTATGGATGCTCCAATCCTCATAAAAAGTCTTCCAATAGCCGTGTTTCTTGCCTTCGCGGTCATATCGGTTCAAGGCCTCTCGGGTCATGACAAAGCCTTTGCGATAGGTGATTATCTCGCGCAACAATCCAGTGGTGTCGAAAACAGGTGAGATGCCTTCTTCAAAGCCATTTTTGAAAGTCATGGTCTGAATGAGATGATGTTTTCTATCGTAGCGTCGACCTTCACCTTGTTTCACGTCATTCACAAATGGCTCTTCGAGAATGTCTTCTTTACCGTAGGTAAAGCGAGATCCGTTTTTCAAGTCCTTTTTGTAGTTGACAATCAAAGTGGTATCGCCAGACTCGGCAAGGAACACCCAAGTACTGTCCAAGAGGAAGTCAGTACGCTTGCCTATTGACTTCAGTTGACCGCTTTCATAATAGGTCTTCCAAAGCCCGTCAGGTTTACCATTGCGCAAGGTTCCTTCACTTGAAATCTTCCCGTTTGGATAACTATATGTCTGATATTCAGTTTGGGAGAATGCTTCCAAACCAAACATCAAAGACATTATCACAAACAAAAATATGGACTTTTTGCCTTTCATCTGCTCATTAAAAACGGGTCAAAATTAGACAATTTAATTGGATTAGCAGCATATCGGTATAAAATGCCAGAATGGTTATCAACATCCAAAACATCATTATTAAAATCATATTTTTTAATTTTTTGATTAATTAAAAATTTGTCACTGCTGTTAATAAGCCTGTGAATTGGTTGATAACTTTTTCATAAAAATCTTGCATTAATGGTTTTCAGATTGAGATAGGAAAACATGAAAAAGACAAAAGATTATTTTTCAGCCTTATCAATAACTTTTCGGCTATTCGGTGAAAAACAAAAAAACGGGTAAAATTGGATTCAATTTTTTGAAATTATGTTCATTTTTGACTGATTTTGGGTTTAAAAATTGTTGAATCAACAGCCCTTGTATTTTGTCCACTTGATTGAAAAAGTTATCAACAAAAAACCTGTTGATAACTTAATAATATACTGAATATCAATTTATTAAATTAAAAACGACGAAAGTTTTAAAGCGGATAAGTCTTTCAGAAATAGTACGATATGGTTATGGCAAACAATGAAAATATGTAATTTTGCAAGTCAAATTATCAACAGCATAAAAATGGAACACATCATACCCATAGCGAGCGATCATGGCGGCTTCGAGATGAAAAAATTTTTAATTGAAAAACTGAAAGAAGCCGGATATGAGGTCAAAGATTATGGCACCCATAGCATAGAAAGCGTCGATTATCCCGACATGATTCATCCCTTAGCTTCGGCCATCGAGCATGGCGAATACCCTTTGGGTATCATCCTTTGTGGCAGCGGCAACGGTGCCCAGATGACAGCTAACCACCACCATAATGTGCGTGCCGCCTTATGTTGGAACGTGGAACTGGCCAAACTAGCCCGTCAACACAACGATGCCAACATTCTTGCCCTGCCAGGTCGTTTCATTCCTAACGAATTGGCTTGGGAGATGGTGCAAGCTTTTTTGAATACTGATTTTGAAGGTGGTCGTCACGCTAAAAGAGTTGAAAAAATAGAATCCGTTGAAAGCCATGACAATGAGTGACCCAAAAACCATATTCAAAAAGGGCTCTGCCATGGCTTTCGATGAGGAACATTGGCAGAAAATCAACTACAGCACAGGCTGTTTCGAGAATAACTTTGTCAAAGGAAAGGAGAACTACCGCAACCTTGACTTGGAAAAACAGCGTGCCTATACTTTGCGCAACAAGTCATTATTGACTTTGGAGAAATTGTTGGTCGATTTTGAGACCCACTTCACCGAAAACGGCGGAAAAGTACTTTGGGCGCGTAATGCCGATGATGCCCTGACCATGATTTTCGACCTTATTCGCAAGGCAAAAGCCAACGCCATCATGCGTTCCAACTCTGTTATACTTGATGAGATTGAACTCAATGGTTTCTTGGAGCGCAAAAATATCCGCGTGGTCGAAACAGAAGTAGCTCGTTTTGTGCTTCAAAAAGGTCAACAAAAACCCTATCATCCCCTTGCGCCTTCCATTCATCTTTCAAAGGAGGAAAACAATGCCATCTTGACTTCTGCTTTCAAGTTGAAGCCCGACAGCTCAGCTAAGCAAATGGTCAACTTTGTGCGGCATGAAGTTGGTGTTGAAACCCAAGATGTGTCCATTTGTATCACTGGTGCCAACTTCCTGCTTTCCGATTCAGGAGGTGTGGTGTTTACTGAAAACGAAGGCAATATTTTGAAATCCAGCTCATTGTCGAAGATACACATAGTGGTGGCTGGCATTGCCAAAGTGATTCCTAATATGGACGATTTGAGTGTGTTGTTGCCTTTGCTGTCGCTGCATTCCAACGGACAAAGCATGGCGGCTTGCAACAGCATCACTTTTGGTCCTTCCACTACGGGCAATGGTCCTGAACAGATGTATGTCATTCTTTTGGATAACAACCGCTCCGAGTTGTTGGCGCATGAAACGCAGCGCAAAGTGATGTCATGCATTCATTGTGGGGCTTGCATTAGTGTGTGTCCGGTTTACAAAAATATCGGTGGTTATTCATATGGTACAAAACATATCGGTCCAGTGGGCACCGTGATGGCACCCTTGATGGAAGGTTTGGAGGATTTCAATTACCTCAATTCGGCTTGTTCTTTGTGTGGCAAGTGTGTAGAAATCTGTCCCGTGAAAATTCCATTGGACGACTTGATTATTGAAAACCGTCATTTGGCCATAGACGAAAAAACTGGTAATACCAAATACGATGCCCTGCTGAAAGCCATGATTTGGCACTGCAAGACAAGGAAAAAGATGGACAGTCCACTGTTTTTCAAGAAGTTGGAATTAAAACGTTTGTTGGGACCACTTTGGGGCGAGGAAAGACCCATGCCGGAGTTTGCAGCTAAATCGTTTAGCCAACAGTGGCGGGAGCGGAATCTTTAAACTTGTAGTATTCATTCACCAAACTCTTGTAACCTATTTTTTTAAGCTTTTCATAGTCAACACGATAGTTGGCTTTATTATGCTTTCCAGTGCTAAGAAAGCGAATGTTCTGTTGCAGATAATGGTCGATTTCCTTCAGTCCTTCAGTTTGGTTGATAACTGGGAAAAACCATCTTGACCAGGTGAGCGTCTCGGGATCGTCGCTCTCGAAAAACTTTCGGTTGAAATAGTTAATCAGGCCTTTCATTGCTTTCTCGGGTTCGATATGATTCTTGCTGCTCCATCGCATTAATGATCTGGCTTTGCGTGAGATCTTGCCTTTCATCTTCTTTTTTGTTGCCTCCGAGATATCTATTTCTTGACCATGACATTTGAAGCCCAAGAACTCGTATGCCTCATCTGGTGAATAGATTTTCTCCTTGTCAGGATTGACTTCCAAATGGAATTGTGCCAGAAACTGCGCCATTTGGCTTTTATAATGTTCAAGAGTCTCAAAATCAGGAGCAAACATTATAATATCATCGGAATATCGGGCATAAACTACACCTTTATTATAATAATAGCGGTCCACATCTTTCAGATAGACATCAGCGAGGAAGGGTGCAGTAGGTGTGCCGGCCATGATGCCGTGTCTTTCCTCCACGACTTGGCCATTATATAGAGCGAGGTTCTGCGTCAGCATCTTCTCAAAGAAACAGTATAAAGGCTTGTCATCTTTGAGTATGTCGGTCAGTATAGGCAGCAGGATATCAATGTCGATAGAGTTGAAATAGTCATGAATGTCGAGTTTGTAAGCCCACATCTTTTGTCCATGGATGGCCTTGTTGATTTTGAAGACGGCATCTGAAGCTTTCAAGCCACGGCGGAAAGCATAGCAGTTGGGCGCAAATTGGTCATCATATATGTAGAGAAGGAAGGCCATGATTTTGAGGATGAGCATCTCGTCGGATGCGAAGCTGTAGACCACACGTTTCTTGTCCGAGCCCATTTTGTTGACCATTTTCTTGGTGGGGATGCCTAAGTCTTCGCCTTCAGCGATTTTTTTGGCCAATGGCAAGTAGTCTTCCCTTTCCACAAAGGTGTCAGCTTCGTCGAACTCGTGCCAGTTAAAGCGGCCTTTCATCAGGCGGTAAGCGAGAAACTTCTCCCAGGTCTCTTGACGAGTCAGTTGGCTAATGATGCTTTCCATAGTAAAAAAAGAAAAAGGGGAAGGATTTTGAATCCGCAAACTTGCGGATTACGAGAGGGTACCTTGTCGGGTTGCCTGCAAAACCATGAATTCATTCGACAAAGCTGCCTCCTTCGGCAGGCGCAGCATAACTGCATCCCCTTTTTCTGTCTTTATTGGTTACAAGAACTTGCGAATGCGGCCGATGACATAGTCGCGTTCGTTGGGCATCTGTGTGTAGAAGTTGATGTAAGGAATGCCCGATTTCTTGGCGTACATCCTGGCGATGAGGTATTTCACGTTGCTATCGTGGCTATGGCCGTTGCCAAGCATGACCACGCCTTTAAGGCTACCAGCCTGTTCGAGCACGAAAGTATAGGGTTGGCCCCATTCGGCTTTGTAGGCCTGTGTGGGACGGCTCTTGTAGAGTTTGAACTCGTCGCTGGCGAAGCCGGCCACATCCGTCACGGCTACGTTTTCCCTGACATTATACTGCGGAAATTCCGTAGCGAGAATCTCTCTGAAATAGGCCACCCATTCCGTGGATGTTCTTTCCTTTTCGAAGGCTGGTTCGGCAGGTCTTGATGCAGGTTGAGGTTTTGGTGTAGTCGTGGTTTGTCGTTGTTCGGCTTCGATGTTTTCTTTTACCGTATTCACCACTTTTGAGAAGAGTTTTCCGAAGTCCATAGTATTCGTTTTTAAATTAGTTTGCCGCAAAGGTAAACAAAAAACCCCGCCACGGCAACCGCAGCGGGGAAAAAATGCAATACTTATGAAAAAATACTCTTGTTCTATTTTTATTCTTCTTCCTTCTGGCTCTCTTCGTACTCCTTGAGGAGGCGGTTCTGAACATCGGTGGGCACCTGCTGGTATTCAGCATACTTCATGGTGAAGGTACCACGGCCAGAAGTCAGCGAGCTCAGTGAGGTCGAATAACGGTCCATCTCTGCCAACGGAACCTTGGCGTGGATGGTTTGGTAGTTATGGTCGCTGTCCATACCCATCACGATGGCGCGGCGGCCTTGGAGGTCAGTCATCACGGCACCCATGAGGTCGGCAGGCATGCGCACGTCGAGGTCGTAGATAGGCTCCATGATCTTCGGGCCAGCGTTCTTAAAGGCGGCACTGAAGGCCATACGACCAGCAATCTTAAAGGCCATTTCGTTGGAGTCGACCGGGTGCATCTTACCGTCGTAGATATAGACGATGATGTCGCGGGCGTAGGAACCCGTCAGCGGGCCCTGCTCCAGGCGCTCGTTGACACCCTTCAAGATGGCGGGCATGAAGCGGGCGTCGATGGCACCACCGACGACGCAGTTGGCGAAGATGAGCTTACCGCCCCAAGGCAGTTCGTACTCTTGCTTGTCGCGCACCTGCAGTTCGCTCGGGTCGGTGTAACCCTCGAAGTAGGGAGCCAACTGCATGTGGACTTCACCGAATTGACCGCTACCACCGGACTGTTTCTTGTGACGGTAGCTGGCGCTTGCGCTCTTGGTGATGGTCTCACGATACGGAATCTTCGGCGAAGCCGTCTCGATGGCGATCTTATAGACGTTGTCGAAGTACCATTTCAGGGTGTTGAAGTGGTATTCGCCCTGGCATTGCAGGATGTTCTGGCGCAGCTCGCGCGACATACCGGCGATAACGGTCGGGTCGGTCTTGTGGATGTCGTTGAGGATGCTACCCAACTTTTCGTCTTCCTGTGAGTTGACAGCCTTGACAGCGATTGAGAAGATCGGGGTCGGGAACGGGATCTCGGGGAAGGTGGCTTCGGCGGCCTTGGCGTCGACCAGGGAGTCACCGATGCGGCCATCTTTCAGCTTGATGGTGCAGATGATATCGCCAGCGTTGACTTTCTCCACTTCCTCACGGTTCTTGCCGCGGAAGGCGAGCAGTTGCGACAGACGCTCCTTGTTGCCCGTACGCGGGTTGATGAGGTCTTGGCTCTTCACAACGGTGCCGCCGTAGACACGCATCCACGCCACGTCGCCGAGGTTCTGCTCAGTGGTCACCTTGAAAATGAACAAGGCAGTCGGGTCGTCATTGCTGTTGTGGAACTCTTGGCCGTTGTTGGCTTTGATAGCCGGCATGTCGGCAGGCGACGGGCAGGCGTTGATGAGGAAATCCATCAGACGGGTGACACCCACGCCACGCTTGGCAGCGCCGCATACGACGGGGAACATCTCACGGTTGACGATACCCAGGTGGATACCACGTTCCATGTCTTCTTCGCTGAGGGTCATCTCTTCAAAGAACTTCTCCATCAGAGCCTCTTCGCCTTCGGCGGCATGCTCAATGAGGTTGTTATGAAGTTCTTCGGCCTTGGCCATCTCGGCGGCGGGGATATCCTGGATCTCAGGGGCACCGTTGCCGTCTTTGAAGACCAGCATCTTCATCATGATTAAGTCGATGACAGCGTTGAAGTCCTCACCGGCGTTCACTGGATATTGGATAGGCGTGACCTTGTCGCCGAAATATTCCTTCAGTTCACGGATGGTGTTGTCGAAATTGGCGTTACTGTGGTCGAGTTGGTTCATGAAGAACACAACAGGCTTGTTGGTGTTGGTAGCATGACGCCAGGCGTTTTCGGTAGTGGCTTCCACGCCCGACTGGGCATTCACCATGCACACGGCGATGTCGGTAGCGGCAAGGCAGCTGACGATGTCGCCAGAGAAGTCGCTGAAACCGGGGGTGTCCAGGATGTTGATCTTCTTGTCGTTGTAGAGGGTGTACATCATGGAAGCGTTCACCGAAATCTGACGTTCCATCTCGATGGGACGATAGTCGGAGACGGTGTTCTTCTCGTCGGTGCTACCTTTTCTGTTGATGAGCTTGCCTTCGAAAAGCATGTTTTCGGCAAGCGTGGTCTTACCCGATTTAGCTGCGCCGATAAGGGCAACGTTACGGATGTCTTTTGTCTGGAATTCCTTCATTTTTATCTAACTAGCTAATTATTAAATATTTACTTTTCGCGAAAAAAACTTAAGTGGGCGCAAAGGTACGAAAAAAACCGATAGTCCCACCTAATTAATTATAAATTTGCAATTTCAGCACGAATATTTTCCCAACGATTGTCATCCATCTTAGCGCCCATTACCTCGATGATATTCTTGGCCACGATGGCACCCATCATGCCGCATTTTTGTAAGGTTTCACCTTTGATGAGACCTGCAAGGAAACCAGAAGCCCATAGGTCGCCGGCGCCCGTGGTGTCTATGACATTGGCTTTCATGGGCGGGATGGTGACGACTTCGTCGCCGCGTTGGATATAGGCTCCTTTGGCACCCACTTTCACCACGGCGATTTGGCAGCGTTCGGCGATAAAGTGCAGGGCTTCTATGGGGTCTTCCAAGCCCGTCAGCACTTGGGCTTCCTGTTCGTTGGCGAAAACAATATCCAATCGGTCTTTGAGGAGACGGAGCAAAAGGTCGCGGTGTTTCTGCACCTCGTTGTAGCTGGCCATGTCCATGGCGATGGTCATGCCTTTGGCGTGGGCAGTGTCGAGTGCTTTCTCGAGCAAGGGCGGATTGGCCACGAGGTAGCCTTCCACATAAAAGATGTCCCAGCCATCCAAGAGGTCAGGATGGATGTCGTCGGGACCCATTTCTATGGCGGCACCGAGGCAGGTGGCAAAGGTGCGTTCGCAGTCGGGGGTCACCATGGCAATGACGCGACCCGAGGGCGTGTCGGAGGTCAGCAACTGAGGCTTCACATGGCAGTCAATCATCTGTTTCTTGAAGAACTCGCCTACTTCATCTTTACCGATTTTGCTCAAGAAACCGGTTTCGCCACCTAGGCGGGCGAGGCCGCACATCGTGTTGGCCGTTGAGCCGCCACTGGCGCGTTGGCTGCCGAACATTTGGTGGATATGGTCACCGATTTTAACGATATCGGTGGTGTTCACATAGGTCATACTCCCTTTAGGGAGGTTGAGTTCCTTCAGTACTTGTTCATTGGGGATTTGGCTCAGGATGTCAACCAGAGCGCTTCCTATTCCGAGGATTTTCTTCATTTGGGATTCAAAGATTTAAAATTCAAAGATTCAAAGAATAATTTCGTGCAAAGATATGAAAAAAATAGATTCCCCGAAGGGAAAACTATAAACAATGCTGTATTGATTTTATACTGATTATCAAATAGATATAAAATATTTGAAAAAATTTGTCGGAAAAATATTGTCGGTATCGGAAAAAGACGTATTTTTGCAGCCGCAAAACAGAGGTAAGTTCTGTGACATTGTGCAGCCTCCTTAGCTCAGTTGGTTAGAGCATCTGACTGTTAATCAGGGGGTCTCAGGTTCAAGTCCTGAAGGGGGCGCAATTTTTATGTTTCATGTTATTAATTTTTTGGCCTCGTAGATTCTCCCCGATTCTACGGGGTTTTTTTATGCATGCCGCCGAGGAGCGACCTGAAGTTGTGCTGTACCGGCATCAAGTTGAAATCGAGTAGCCTTAAAAGGACTATTAGTCAATCTTTTCTGCGGTAAAGGTAAACATCAAACTCATCTCCGATGTGTGGGGTCTGGAAATAGAGTTTGTCGTAATGGAACGAACAAGCCATTTCATACGCATCTAAGATGTAATACACATCCTCTTTTTCGTACTTTTTTTCAAAAGACAACAGAATCCATTTGGGTGGAATAAAAGGCTTGGAGGTCTCCTCTTTCCATAAGGTGGGTAGTGCAAACGCCAATGAAGTAAATAAAACTCTATTACATTGTAATAGTCCTTCATGTTCCATCATACTGGTTGCTGGACTGTGCAGGTTGTAGTTGTAAATGGAGTCTCGTTCGTTTTCGGGGATGACAGAGATGCAGTGGTGAAAGTCATGGTAAATGGCCACTTCTTTTTCGTGTTGAAGCACTAGGTCTTCCACAAAATGCAATAATGGGTTGCATGCGTAATAGGCGACGCAAAGAGTCAGAACCCCACATAATCCATATTTGGCCTTTTTCTGTTTTTGGAAGTCAAAGGTGGCCATTGCGATGATGCATAGAGGCAAGAAAGCCATCAGGTAGTACATGTTGCAAAGTTTGCCAAAGGTCACCACAAAAAGGAAGATAGATATGGACATTGAAACAAGCAGGTTCTTGTTCTTGTAGCAATTGACCACCATCAGTGTAGTAAATGTCAACAAAAACAAAACGTATGGAATCACAAAAAAGGGTCGTCTGCTGAAACGTGCGTCGATGTATTCGAAATTGGACCAAAAAGATGCATAAGTCATTTCATAAATGCCGTGCCATCCGGCTTTGACAAAGAAATACAATAGGCAAGGAAGTGCAATAACACTCCAACCTGTTAGAAAACAACCTATGTTTTGAAACAGTTTTTTGAAATCCTTTTTGGCTAACAATTGAATCCAGAACCAGGCGATGAATCCCAAAAACGCACAGGCATTGTTAATTTGAATGAAGGTAATGATGCCAAAGCAAATACCAATGATGAACGTTTGTACATGCTGTATTTCCGTTTTCGACTTGTAGGCACGCATGAAGACCAGCAAAGGGTAAGAAATGAAAGGCAGGCACCATTCCTGGGTCTGGTCACCAGCGCCATAAAAACACAACAGCAGCACCAAAGCGACACAGAGACCAACCCCCCTTCCTTTCTCGGTGTGGTATAAAGCCAATATCTTATCCCAGATGAAGAGCGTTACCGTTAAGGAGACCACTTGCATTAATAGTATGGCCATATCGCCACCCAACCAAAGACCAAGAGCATGGATAAAATACAGCAAACAGCCTTTGTTGTCGAAATAGTCGATATACATTATTTTGCCCTTAAGGATAGCCCGCCCCATTTGCTTGAAGACAGACGGGTCGGAGCCTTCAAAAACATATAAAAACGAAGTAGACCGAGAAAACAAGACCACAAAAACAAAGGACACAAAAAACAATAGCAAAGGATAATACTTGCTATTGACAAAGTTGGCAATACGACTTTTTTCTTTCATAAGAATTCAGAATATTGTCTTGAAAATGAGCTTGATATCGCCAAAGAAGCTCCAATTCTCTAAATAATCAAGATTGATTTTCACCTTGTCAGGCCAGATGACGGTGTCGTTGTAAGTCTTCGGATCGCTCTGTTGGGCGAGCAGTTCCTCTTCGTCGCGGTATTTGATGCTGGCTGGACCGGTGATGCCAGGGCGAAGTTGCATGATGCGTCGATCATCACCCTGTAGTTGGTCGGCATAGCCTGGCACATCGGGACGTGGCCCGACAAAGCTCATTTGTCCTATGAAGACATTGACCAGTTCTGTGAGACAGTCCACTTTGCTGTGACGCAACCAATGGCCTATGCGCGTGATGCGAGGGTCGTCGGCCGTGGTGACGGTATCGCCTTCGGCTTGGTCATACATAGTACGAAACTTACAGATTTTAAAAGGTTTGCCGTTTTTTCCAATGCGTTTTTGAAAGAAAAACACAGGTCCTTTCGAGTCAATTTTGATGCAGATGCCGATGATAAACAAGGGCCAAAAGAGTACGATTAATCCAAGGAGTGCCACGATACGGTCAAAGCACCACTTGAAGAAGAATCCTATTTTATGTTCATTTTTCGCCACGTTGCATGGCCTCCATGTTGAGAATTGCCCTAATGCGCGGCAAAGTTATGATTTTTCTGAATGGGTACAACATTTTGACCGCAATCTTCATCCACCACTGGTAATGGACGGCTAATTTACAGTAAGACTTGCGAAAACGGAATTTCTCGATGAGAAAGTCTTGAATATGAGAATGTTCGGTAATACTCCTAGAGCCGTCAGTGACGTAACGAAAGCCTCTTTCCCGCAAATAGTATTGGTTCATCGTGTGGAACAAGCCGTAGTAAGGATATGCCGTGTTTTCCCTTTTATACTCAGGCATTACAGCTACCAAACCGTATTCACATGCATCGTGCCATAGCATTACCGTGAAGAATCCTACAAATTGGTCATTGTTATAGTCGAAAAGTCCCCAATAGTCGAAATCTCTTTTCCCGCATTCGTCCATATAGGTGTCAAAAGTTTTTTGGGTCATGATGCGGTCTTTGACGGGATAGTCCTCGAATGAAGCTTTCAGGACGGGGTATCCTTGGCTTTTGATGAAGCTGTTGTCGACTTTCCGGAAGTCGATTTTTTCCAACGACCTCCTAACCTTTTTTCTTGTGTTGCCCGATAGTTCGTCTAAGCCACCATAATGGTCTTTGATGAGATTCCAAAAGGAAGTTTCTTCCTGACAATCAAAGTTGTACGTATTTCTCACCATCAAGCCTCCTTGTTTGAGCAGGGCTTTCCATTCCGCTTCTTGCAATTGTGGCTCCTCATGAGGTGCGCCGTCGTAGCGCCATGCCTTGCGATATAGATAGAAACCGTTCATCACAGGCGTTTTTTGATGGCGTTGAAAGCATAACAACAGAAATAGTACACAGCTTTGAAAAAGGGCAGTTTTTCGTTTTGGCGATACACTTTCCAGAGGTCAGAGGAGGCTTTCAGTTTGTTTGAACTTGCTGATTTTCTTCTGATTCTATAAGAAACCAAAGGCTCGTTTAAGGCATAGGCCAGATGGCCTTTTTTGAGGATGTCAAGCCAAGTGGCAGTGTCTTCGCTGGTGCGAAAATGGGGCACAAAAACTTTACCTACGATAGTTGTGTCGACCATCACAGTGGAGCAGCCGATGATAGTGTTGCGTAGGTATTTCTTGTAATCGAGGTTGCCAATGGTGTTTATGAATTTGTTTAGTGTTTTTCCGTCTTCATCGATCCAATCATAAGTGGTGTAGGTGAAACCAATGTTGTTGTCCAACATAAAGCGCAGTTGTGTTTCCAGCTTTTCTGGATGCCAGATGTCATCGGCGTCAAGGAAAGCCAATATCTTTCCTTTAGCCATCTGGATGCATTGGTTTCTGGTGTCAGCGATACCCGAATGTTGTCGCTTTACGACATAACGGATCTTTTCGTCTTGTTCCGCATGTGTCTTTACGATTTCTACCGTTCTGTCGGTCGAGGCGTCGTCAACGATGAGCAACTCCCAATGGGGATAGGTCTGTTGTTGTACGGATGCGATGCTATCGGCGATATAGTTTTCCATGTTATAACATGGCATAATGACCGATACCAACGGCTGATTCTCCATTACTTCAGTCCTTCAATCCAAACTTTGATTTGTTGCTCGTCGTGAAGCTTACAAACCAGCAACGAATGGTCACGGTAGGCTACGAGATAATCTTCCAGGCCTTCTACCACGGCTTCGGTGCCTTCTTCAATATTAATAATGGTGTTCCGATTGTCTACCGAAACGACCTTGCCGCGTTTGGTGTTGCCCGCTTCGTCTTTCTTAGCGTGGGTAAACAACGAGCCCCAGGTTCCGATGTCACTCCAGCCGAAGTCGGCGGGGATGGTGAAGGTGTTGGGCGACTTCTCCATCACGCCATAGTCAATGCTGATGTTGGGACAGTCCACAAAATGGTCGTTGATGAAATCCTGCTCTTCTGGCGTGCCGAAGTTATAGATGCCTTTTTCGAAGACCTTTACCATTTCAGGCAAGTATTGTTTGAAAGCTTGCATAATGCCATCCAAGGTCCAAAGGAAGATGCCACTGTTCCAGAAATAGTTGCCTTCGGCGATGAACTTCACAGCAGTGTCGTAGTCTGGTTTCTCCTTGAACATCTCCACCTTAACCACTTCAGGTAATGCTGAATGTTGAATGCTGAATGCTGAATCTTTCTTCGTTCCACATTCTGCATCCTTTTTGGGTACTTGAATGTATCCATAGCCTGTTTCGGGACGCGAAGGTTTGATACCGATGGTCATCAAAGCTTGTAGGTTTTTGGCCAAAAAGTCAAAACCTAAGCGGATAATACGCTGAAATTCAGTTTCATTAGTTACCAAGTGGTCGGCAGGGGTGACGACGATGTTGGCCTCTGCGCAGCGACTTTGAATATGGTAGGCTGCGTATGCGATGCAAGGTGCCGTATTCCGTCTTGCCGGCTCGCAAAGCACTTGGTCGGGGCGCAGCATGGGCAGGTGTTCCAAGACGAGGTGTTTATAGGCTTTATTGGTGACCACGAGGAAGTTCTCATCGGGGATGACGGGGCTGAAACGCTCGTAGGTGCTGCGGATGAAACTTTTGCCTGTGCCTAAGATGTCGAGGAATTGCTTGGGATAATTGTCTTTGCTAAGGGGCCAAAAGCGGCTACCGATGCCGCCCGCCATGATGATACAATAGTTATAGTTCATGGCAGAGGGGTGTTAAGAAATGACTTGCCTTTGGCACTCAAATAGGGCTCAAGGTCGGTCAGTGCGATTTTGCACAGCGGCATTCCTGCGGCATAGGGGGCGATTTCGTAAGGCTGGTAGCAAAACACCACGCTATCGGTCTCAATCCAAGGCTCGTTGTCGGGTAGGATGGTGATTTCTTCGTATTCCAGCATCATCTCGTCTTCCTCATATTTTGCAAAATATTGGTTTTCAATATTCTCTGCAATAAGGCTGATAAGTTGCTCGGGGTCTTCAAAGAGGTCGTAGCCCACGATGTTGCCGTCAATCTTGCTGAAAGTGGTGCCATTATACCAAGGCATGGCGTGGGCGCCGCCTGTGTACATATAGCCTTCATTGGTGTAGGTGACGTATTTGTCGGTCTGTTCCGTCAGCGTGTAGTTTTCCTCATATTCCGATCGTGGCTCGCTACCGTCTTCCTCGAAGAAATCATCCCTCAAGGCTTGCAGATAACCGACATGGTCTTCCGTGCTTTCGTCAAGCATCCAATGAAGGATGCTTTGGCGTAGGGTTTTGTTTTTGACGACAGGTAAGTCGAGGCTGACATTGAAGCGGGAGTAGCCTTCGCTATACTCGCTTTCACCAAAAATACTGTCGCACAAAGTATAAGTTTCAACATCTACTTCATTAGGATCTGTTTGCTGACAGCCGGCAACGACCAACAGAAGCATTGCGATGGGGAAAAAAAGCTTTTTCATGACGTAAGTTTTAAAGAGACAAAGTTGTTTCTTTTTATAAAACGCAAAAATTGTGCAATTATTTGTCCAACTGGCTAAAAATACTGTTGTTGCTCTTAAATTCAGGAACGATGACTTTCATTTGAGCCACGATTCGCATCGGGTCGCAAGTCTCTAATTCGGTGTGGAGCTTTTCAATCATGTCATCCACTTCGGCGGCTTCATACTTGCGAACGACGGCGTGCATGATTTTCTCGTTGTCGGTCTTGATGGTGTTCTCTTCGTTGGCCAACACTTCCTCATAGAGTTTCTCGCCTGGACGCAGTCCCGTTTCGATGATTTCCACGTCGGGACGGTGAGCCAGTTTGCGCATCTTCTCGGCCAAGTCCCAAATCTTGACTTTTTCGCCCATATCGAAGACAAAGATGTCACCGCCTTCGCCGATGGAGCCTGCCTCAAGCACAAGGCTACAGGCTTCGGGGATTGTCATGAAGAAACGGGTGATGCGACGGTCGGTGACTGTAATGGGACCGCCCTTCTCGATTTGCTTGCGGAACAACGGCACTACCGAGCCATTGGAGCCCAACACATTGCCGAAACGCGTGGTGATGAACTTGGTTTTGCCTTGACGGCTCTGCGTGAATATCTCCGCTATGCGTTTGGTGGCACCCATTACATTGGTCGGGTTGACGGCCTTATCGGTCGAAATCATAACAAACTTCTCAACGCCATATTCCATGGCCAATTCGGCCACAAGTTTGGTGCCGAACACGTTGACATACACGGCTTCGTAAGCGTTCTCTTCCATGAAGGGTACATGCTTGTAGGCTGCCGCGTGGAACACCAATTGCGGATGATACGTTTCAAACACTTCTCTCATGCGCACGGGGTCTTTCACGTTGGTGATGACAAAGGCCATGCGGTCTTTCATTTCCTTGAAATCCTCCGTGTTGTTCATCTCGAATTGAAAGTCATACATGGGCGACTCAGCTTGGTCAAGCATGACGAGTTTTGAGGGGTTATAGTGCATCACCTGACGGCAAATTTCGCTACCGATGGAACCTGCCGCACCTGTGACCAGCACCACTTTATCGTTGATTTCGCGAATGACATTGCTTTTGCCTAAAATGATAGGTTTACGGCCAAGTAGGTCTTCAATCTTGATGTCCTGAATCTGGCTCGTCGAGATTTTGCCGTCCACCCATTTGTCGAAAGCGGGGATAGACTTCACATTGAGGTTGAGCGCAAGTCCTTGTTCAATGATTTCCTTATTACGCTCTTCGCTCAAGCTGGGAATGGCCACAATCATCACTTCAATGCCATGTCTTGCAATGAATTCGGGTGTCATGGCTTCCTTGGGAGAATACACTTTTATCGTATTGATTTGTGTGCCAACACGTTTCGGGTTATCATCAACAAAAGCCTGGACTTTGAATTTCGAGTTGGTGTCCTGACTCAAAGTGCGCAAAAGCATAGTGCCACCATCGCCAGCGCCGTAGATAAGTGTATTCGTTCTATCTGAGCTGTTTTTGTACACCTCGTTGTATAAACGCCTGATAGTGAATCGCATTATAATCATCAACACCACAGTGATGAGGTAATGATATATCATCAAAATGATGCTTGGGTAATATGCTACGGCAATGGGTAGATAAACTCTGACGAACAACAACTTGGTGAGAATCAACGCTACGAGCGTGTATGAACATGAAAAAATGATTTTTCGGATGTCATTAAATCCCGAATAGCGCAACATGCCATCGTATGTCCGACTGATGAGGAAGGCGACAAGATAAAACAAAGGTAACAGCCAAGTTTGGGCCCAATTAATGGTGACGTTGGGAAAAAGGTTATAAAAGAGCATTACATTGGCTATGACATAGGCAAAGATGACGATAACCATGTCCACCGCCAAAATCCACACACGGGGCAACGTATTGCTTTTGTGCTTACCAAAAATGAAATCACAAAAATGCCGGATGATTTTATACATAGCAAATAATCTTAAAAACTTGCAATATTACAGCTTTTTTCGCAAACTCTCAAAAAATTCTTTCCATAAGACGCCATTTTCCCGTGGAAGGCAAATTGGGGTCGGCACCTTGGCATTGGGCTACATGAGCCTCCCACTCAGCCTGACGGGGCAAAATGGCCAAACGTGCCATGTCACATTCCCAGTCAAAATCATCTACTGTGTCGCATATCATAAACACTTGATTTTTATAACGATAAATTTGCATATCAAGGATGCCAACTTCGCGTTGGCCTTCAATCACTTCGGGCCATACATGGGCGTGGAGTTCACAATATTTCTCGATGAGTTCGGGGTCGTTGACGAGTTCTAGAGTTTGGCAATAGCGTTTCATTTTTTCTTTGCTTGTTTTAAAAAGTGAGTGGCACGAAGTCCATAAACAGTGACTACCATGAAGCATATCAGCGGCAAGGCATAACTGACATTGACGGCAGGATGGCCCAATAGGGTACCATAATCGATAATCATACCTTGCAAAGGAGGCATCAAGGCACCGCCGACAATAGCCATTACCAGAAAAGCGGCACCAAGTGCGGCATCATTCAACGAAACATTCGACAGTGCGGTGCCGTAGATGGTTGGGAACATCAGACTCATAAAGAAACTGATACCTATAAGGCTGTATAAACCAACTTTTCCCACCACAATAATGGCTCCTAACGAACAGATAATGGCACCGATGCCGAAAAGCGTCAAAAGCCGGTGACCGTCGATATAGCGCATGAGAAATGTTGACAAAAAACGGCCACATAAAAAAAGGATCATAGCCGCAATATTGTAGTTTTGAGCCGTAGCTTTGTCAATGCCCAAATAATCGGCATAATGGATGATAAACGTCCATGTCATGATTTGAGCGGCAACATAGAAAACCTGGGCAATGACACCCTCACGATAAAGCCGGTTATGTAAAAGGTTTGACAAGGTTTTCTTTATCGGATTATGCTCGTTGGTCGTCTGTTGTAAAGAAGGCATTTTTATACACGCGATCACCAATAATATGACCAACACCACAATGCCGAGAGCCACGTACGGGTCGCGTATGACGGCAAGATCATGGATTCTGATGTCGGCTTTTTCGGTTGCGCTGAGCATGGGGTAGATGATTTTGCCTTCAGCGTCTCGTTGATCAGACAATAAATTGGGCAGAACGACCATAGACGCTACCATCATGCCAGCAAGTGAGCCCATGGGATTAAACGCCTGGGCCAAATTCAATCGCCTTGTGGCGTTTTCCTTTTTTCCAAGAGAAAGTATGAATGGACTGGCAGTGGTCTCCAAAAAAGCCAAGCCGAAAGTCAGGATATAAAGCGAGAAACAAAAAAATGTGAAACTTTGTCTTATAGCAGCAGGAATGAACAGCAAAGCACCAATGGCATACAATGTCAATCCGAGCAGAATACCCTTTTTGTAGTTATAGCGGCGTATGAAAAGAGCAGCAGGAATGGCCATGGTAGCATAGCCGCCATAAAAGGCAAATTGTATCAACGAGGCTTTGGCAGCACTGAGTTCCATCAAGGTCTGAAACGCCGCTACCATAGGATTAGTAATGTCGTTGGCAAATCCCCAAAGAGCAAAAAGAGAGGTGATTAGGATGAAGGTCAAAAGGTATTTCCTTTCAACGAGTGGTTGTCTTTCTTGTTTAGCCATAAGCAACTTTTCTTCTGATTGTTAGAGAAATAGCCTCTGAATGTTTTTGGCAGAAAGAGGTTGTGTCTTTGACCACGCAGGCCAAATATCCACCGCCACCAGCACCAGGCATCTTCCATGCCAAAACATCTTCCAAAACCGAATACTTGTTGATATAACCCTGCACTGAGCCTTGAATCATGGCGGGGAACATGGCGGTTTGGGCGTTGAAAGAGGCTTTGTATGCTTTTTCAAAACTATCCAAATCCTTATTCATGATGGCATTCCAGCAGTCGTCGGCAGCCTTGGCCAAGGCTTTCACCTTGGGTTCAGTAATGTCCTTGCCTTCCACCACCGAACATCCCAGACGGCGTGGCTTCATAGGAATCATAACAAGATGGCTTTCAAGCCAGTTGAGGATGTCTTCGTCTAGGCAAGTCTCAAACTTTATGGGCCAAAAGAGTTTATCATAATAATGCCTTACCAAGCCAGGCATGCAGATACCGATGCTGTCTTGAGCCCCACTGATGATGCCGTCGCTGCGCTCGGGGTCGTTCTCGAAACAGAAAACGAGTTTGGCGAGGGTCTCTGGATCCATGTCGGGCAGCCGCATCGGCCAGATGCGCTTGATCATGTTGCGCGTTGAAGTGGAAAGTCCACAGCGTTCGCGGATTTCAAAAGTGGGCTCCAAAGAAATCGTGATGGCCCAACCTGGGGCAAAGCAGGACACATAGGGTTGGTCTATCCAAGTGCCGGCCAAATCCAAGCGAGTGGGAATACTACAAAGATCTTGTTTCAAAGCCGTTGAAGAACGTGCCTCCAAGCCTTCGGAAGGCGTGCGTTGCAATACTACATACTCGATGCCGCGTTCCTCACAAAAACGGCGTTTTTCCTCCGAAGAGCCGTCTTCATTCACAACAAAAACATCGGGTTTCAGTCGGTCAACGGTGTTGACGAAATCCATCACGCCGTCGCCATCGTTGATGAAGGCGTCTTTCACGTAACGGATGGCCTTCACCATAAAGAGGCGTTCCTTTTCGGGATAAAGTGTTTTGTGGTTTTTGTAGTGAAGTATGGTCTCGTCGGAGCCGATGCCGACATAAAGGTCGCCATACTGTGCAGCCTGTCGGAAAAACTCGATGTGTCCGCTGTGCAGCAAGTCGTAGCAGCCCGAAACAAAGACTTTTTTGGTCATGGTTTTGTATTTGGGTGCAAAGATAAGTATTTTTTGTTTGGTAGGTTAACGGAAAGCATGTCATTCCTGCTAGGGTTGGTGGGGTGGCTGGAATCTATGCTTTCCGTATGTGTCATAGATTCCGTGACCTCCAATAGATTCCCGCACACCCACTACCTACGTTGGAATGACATTAGAGGTCACGGAATCTAAATCATCTGTACTTCCGCCAAAGCCGAAACAAAATACCAACGGCCGTTGCTTTCGCAGTAGCATTTGTAGCGCGTGCGTTGCTTCTCCCCTTTCTGGAAAACGAGGCCGTTTTTCAATGTGAATCGAGTGCTATTGGGCAGACTTTCCAAAGTGGTCACGTTTTCGGGTTGTTTGTCGTATTTCTGCAATACCCTTTGCAAGTTCAGGTCGGCGGTGCTGCTGGCTTTGATGTGATTGAGGTGTTTTTGTAGGGCGGTTAGAACGTCTTTTGGGAAGATGTTTTCGGTGAGAAAAGGTTGCAACAATGTGGAAAAACAAGATTGCCATTCTTGACCATGTGGCTGCACACATCTTGATCCATATTGTTGATACACATCATAATGCGCCACTTCATGCACGTATGTGATGAGCATCTGATAAGGGTTTAAATCCAAATTAATGGTGATGGAACAAATGCCGTTTTTTGTTCGGGGCGGACGAAAATCACCCAATTTGGAGCTGCGTGGCCGCTTGAAGTGCAGTTTGAATCGGCGTTGTGTGAACATCTCGCCCACCATGGGCACGGCCGCTTCGGGGAAATAGCGTTTCAGCAGTTCAAGTTCCTCAGCCTTCATCGTGGTGCAAGAGTTCGTATTCTATGCTTTCCTGCGGAGCATAGCTCCACTTGGTGCAGGTGTTGCAATGGCGAGGGGTGCGGCGACGACCGGGGACTTCTTTGGTCTTGCAGGAAGAAGCCAATAGAATTAAGCTTAATAATAACAATATCAAGAGTTTGTTCTTCATTGCGCTAACCAGTTTGCAGGATTCTGACGGACTTGTTCTTTCAGGAGCTCGAAGTGCAGTTCGGTCTTGCCCTCGGTCTTGTTGGTATGGACAGTGCCAATGTTTTGTTTGGTCTTCACCCTGTCACCGCGTTTCACCGTGACGTTTTCGAGGTTGGAATACACCGTGAAGTATTCGCCGTGGCGGATGATGACCACCGTGTTGGCTCCAGTGAGTTTGGTGACGCTGGTCACCTCGCCGTCGAAGACGGCACGGGCTTTGGCACCATCCGTGGTGACGATGTCGATGCCGTTGTTGGTCACCGTGACTTTACTCGACACAGATGAGGCGTGTTTGCCATAAGACGATGAAATGACGCCGCGTTCCACAGGCCAAGGCAGTTTACCTTTGTTGTTGACAAAGCTGGTGGACAGCGTCTTCTCAGCGGGTGTCAGAATCATGCCTTTTTCCTTTGTTTTTGTCGTGGCAGTTGACTTGCCTTTGTTGGCGTTCTTCTTGGCTTCTGCCTTACGTTTCTTTTCGGCTAATGCGTTGGCCTTTCTGATTTCTTCGGCAATGATATCGTCGATGGCTTTTTGTAGTTTTTGTGCCTGTTGCTGCTTGTTTTTGATGTCCTGCTGGAGGGTGCCTTCCTGTTTCTTGAGTTTGTTTACTTGGGCATTGAGTTCTTCCTTCTCTTTCTTCAATTCATTTTGCTGGGTCTTTTCCTCTTTGAGCAAGGCAGTCTGTTCCTCACGAGCTTGTTGGCTGGCCTCCAATGCGCTGCTGATTTGTTTCTCAGTGGCGGCGATTTGGTCCATTTTCACTTTTCGGGCGTCAGTGAACTGACGGATATAACGTAGTCGGCTAAAGGCCTGGTTGAAGTCTTCTGAGGCAAAGATAAAGCCTAAGCGGTCGTAATGGCTGCGGTTTTTGTTGGCAAAGACAACCATTTTGGCATATTCCTTTTGCAGCTTGCCAAGGTCGGAGTTGAGGGTCTTGATATTGTTTTGCCCCTTGTTGATTTCCTCATCGAGGACAGCGATTTGTTCGTTGTAGGCTTTGATGAGTTGTTCGCGTTGCTTGATTTTCTTTTCGAGGATGGATACCTCGTTTAGCGTCATCTCCTTGTCCTTAGTGGTCTTTTTGAGCAATTGGTTGGCGTTCGAAATCTCCTTTTGAAGTGTTGTGATTTCGCTTTGCAGTTGTTTCTTCGTTTTGCCTTTGGTCTTTTGGCAATAGGCAGGGTTGACGAATGCCAACAGCAATAAAGCCAATATGATCAGTAGTCTATTCAAAATTTGTTCCTTTTCAGTTTGATGCGCTCCATCTTGTCGGTGATTTTCAGCGGGAAGTTCGTCTTTTCGTCTAGTTTGATGTTCTTGTATCTCAGTTTGGCAGCGAGGTTGCCCATGACGAAATTCTTCAATTGTACTGTCTGATTCTCAACGGGCGGAAGGCCCTTATTATTGTCCAAGAGCAAAGTTTGTATCAATGGAAGGCTGAGCGGCATACCGAGTTGGGTGGAAAGGGAGTCCAAAGACTCGGCCAGATAGGTCTTTTCCAGCCTGTTGATCACCCAGATAGAGTCGTTGCTGAATTTGGCGCGCAGCACTTCCACGCCCATGGTGGCGGTGACACTGAGCCACACGAGGCTGTCCTTGCGCATCCTGATTTGTCCCCCAAGGTCAACGAAGGCCGTGCCGTTGCCTTCGGCTTGGATGCTCAGGTTGGAGGTCATCCATTCGAAGGCTTGGGGCTGTGTGGGCACGACGGTTTTCTTGCGCGAGGCGCAGGAAGTGGCGGCCAGCAGCAACGCCAACAATGCTATGATCAATCGGTTTTTCACGCCGTGTCTTGTTTCAAATACCGTTCCAAATCAGTTTTTTCCGAGTTTCTTCAAGATGGCGTCGTAATGCTCCTGATAGGTGGCATCGGGTTCTTTCAGCAGTTTCAAGGCTTTCTTCATGTACTTTTCGGCCTCCTGATACGCGCCTTTTTTGTAGAGTACCCAAGCGTGTGTGTCAAGATAGGTCGGGTTGTCGGGTTCCATGGTGATGGCTTTGGTTGACATCTCCAGAGCCTTGTCCAAGTCTTGGCTTTTCACTGCAAGGTAATAGGCAAAGTTATTGAGCACCAACACATTATCTGGGTCGTTGCGCAGGGTGCGGTCGTAGGCGTCGAAGGCTTTGGTTTCCTCGCCTTGCTGGTGGTAGATGTCGCCCAAAAAGGCATCAAAATTGGCCATCTGCAGTTTTTCGGAGGTGTATCTCCTGCCTTTCTCCAGATAAGCGATGGCATCGTCGTTGTTTTTCAATACGGCATTGGCCACGCCAGCATACCAGTAGAAAACAGGCTGCATAGGATAGTATTTCAAAGCGGCGATAGCATGGTCGCGCACGGCTTCGTTCTCGTCGAGCCGCGACTCGCTGATGATGAGGTTTTGCCACGAGCGGAAGTCGGTGCTATCAATGGCTAAGGCCTTCTGGTATAGGTCTTTCGACCGTGCTGCGTTTTCTTTGACCATATAATAAGAACCTAGGATAAGATACCCCAGCTTGTTGTCAGGATGGGTTTCTATGAAGGCTTCACCACATTGCTTGACCTGTTCGTTGATTTGTTTCGACTGGTTGTATTTCTGCATCCAATAGTCGTAAGTATTGGCCTTGGTGGTGATGTCGAGGTTTTTGTTGCGGATGGCGCCCAACAACTCATTGAAGGCTTTTTCCTTGTCGCCGTTCTTCTCGTAAAACTCAAGCAATGAGATATTGATATACGGATTGTCAGGGTTGATTTCCTTGATTTTCTCGTAGGTTTTCAAGGCCTCTTTTTCCTTTCCAATCTCGGCGTATGTTTGAGCCAACATGCCGTAATAGCGTACGTTTTCAGGATTTTGCTTAATGAGTTTCTCGAGCTCAGAAATTACTTTTTTGTTGTTGCCCTGGCGCTTGTATACGTTGAGACGCTGCTCGGTGATGAACTCGTTTTCGCCGATTTGTTGTTCCAACAAGCTCATTTTTTCTATGGCCTTGTTGTAGTTTTCCGTAATCAGGTAGGCATCAATCAACTCACTGAGCATGTCGAGGTCTTCGGGATATTTTTTTGTCAGGCTTTCATACAGTTTGATGAAGTCTTCATATTGGTCGAAATTGCGATAAAACAGCCCGAGACGCATTTGGTACCACTTGTTTTCAGGATCTAGCTTGACGGCTTTTTGTATCATGTTGAAAGCATCATCGATGCGACCGGCGTTGTAGTATTGCTCGCTTAACTCAAACATAGAGGCGTGATCGTTAGGCATGAATTGCAAGGCTTGCTCGAAGTTGCGGATGGCGCCGTCGGTGTCCTCACGGTATTTGCTCTGCAGACCGTTTGAGAAGTAGACAGCGTTCTTTTTCTTGTTGTCTTGGTTACCGTTGTGCTTCGAGTCCATCTGCTGGGCGGTCACGCTCGAGAACAGAAACAACAATACTATCAAAGGAATGTGTTTTTTCATGGTTTCAATTCTTTCCGGTATGTCCAAATCCACCCGCACCGCGTTCCGTTTCTGAAAGCGTTTCCACTTGCATCATCTCAGCCTGCTCACATTTGGCGATAATCATCTGCGCAATGCGGTCGCCGCTTTTGATGACGAAAGGCTTGTCGGACAGGTTAATGAGGATGACACAAATCTGACCACGATAATCGGCATCGATGGTGCCAGGCGAGTTCAAGACGGTGATACCGCTCTTGAGCGCCAAACCGCTGCGGGGACGCACTTGGCCTTCATAGCCTTCGGGGATCTCCATATAGAGTCCAGTAGGCACTAGGCCGCGCTGCATGGGTTCAAGAGTAATGGGGCCTTCGGGCAAAAAGGCACGGAGATCCATGCCAGCCGAGGCTTTGGTCTCGTAGGCGGGCAAGGGGTTATTTGAGGTGTTGACAATCTTAAGTTTCATAGGAAATGAGTTTTATTAAAAACGCAAAAATAGGCTTAATATTTGGATTGGGGCTTAGTTTTCTGTACAGAAAAATAAAAAAGCCGTTTTGTCGTTCATTATTTGTTGTATTTTAGCCACCCAAAACACAAAGTGTGAAGCGCCTGTTTTTCATATGGTTGTTACTGTCGAGTTGTATTTTCGCCGTCGCGCAAAGCAATGACGAAGACAAGCACAGCCGTGTGGATTTCTTTGGCTATGTGGTCACGGCTGACAGCCTGCGTCCCATCCGCAACACCCATGTGATCAGTAAGATGGCACATTGTGGTACCATCAGCAACCAATATGGCATGTTTCACATTCAGGCACGACAGACAGACACACTTTGGGTAAGTTGTATCGGCTACGCACGCCGTCTTGTCACCATCGATTCAACACTTACCAGTGCCGACACCCTCGTGATCCGTCTTCGTCCCGAGACCATCACCTTACATGAGGTGACCGTGCTGCCCTTCACCAACTATGAGACCTTTAAGGACATGCTCATCACCATGCCAAGCATGAAGACGCTTGATGAGATAGAACGCCTCAACGATGACCTTGATGAGATGTGGTTGAGTCGTGTGCCCGTTGGTAACGGCAAGCCCACCATCACAGCCAGTCCTATACAGTATCTCTACGACAAATACAACGCCTCAGCTCGTCGTCAAGCCACGCTCCGCCGTAATCGTCGTATGTACAATGAAGTGTTGCGCGAACAAGGCCGAACTGATGAGCTCCTCCCCGACTCACTCGATTTTGTTGTCGATTACAAGTTTCATGAACCCGATGGTGCTGAAGAAACGCTCAACCCCAATGCCTTGGTGCCGCGTAAGAAGTATATCCGCTTTGGACAATAAAACCTAACGATGACTTTACACGACTGGTTCCATAGCATACTCAACTTGTTTTATCCGCGTGTTTGTGCCGCTTGTGGCGAGGCTTTGCTCAAGGATGAAGAAACGGTTTGCTTGAAATGTCGGTATTTGCTGCCTAAAACGGGTTATGAACTCAACCCCGACAACCCATTGGCACAGGTATTTTATGGAAGAGTAAAATTCCATGCGGTCACGGCTTGTTTCTTTTTCGCCAAGACGGGCAAGGTGCAGCATCTCATCCATGAGTTGAAATATAAAGGCAACAAGGAAGCAGGAGTGTTCCTTGGGCAACAGTTGGGCATGACCATCAAGGATGCACCATTGTTTCAAGGCATTGATTATCTGATTCCGGTTCCCTTGCATCCTAAACGCGAGAAACAGCGTGGCTATAACCAAAGTCTGATGATAGCCCAAGGTATCAATGAGGTGACAGGTATTCCAATAGGCGACAAATACCTAGTTAGAGGTGTCTATACTGAAACCCAGACCCACAAGACAGCCGAGGAACGTTTCAAGAACGTGAAGGACATCTTCGAATTACGGTATGCTGATGAGTTGAAAGGGAAGCACGTGCTCCTCATTGACGACGTGCTCACCACGGGTGCCACATTGGAATCGTGTGCGCATCAATTGGAAGATATTCCAGGAATTACCATTAGTGCTGCTACGGCTGCTTGTGCAGGAAATTAAGAGGGTTGGGACAAATGTGAAAAATTTCTATTTTTGCAGCAAATATCTGACTCATGAACATTGCCGCGTTGGTTTCGGGAGGAGTGGACAGCTCCGTGGTGGTGCCGCTACTGAAAGAGCAGGGCTACGACCCGCATATCTTTTATATCAAGATTGGTATGGAGGGCAAGGAAGACCTGTCAAGCTGTCCGTCGGAGGAGGACATTGAGATTACGACCTATATCGCCAAGAAATACGGCTGCAAGTTCGATATCGTAGATTTGCAACACGAGTATTTCGAGACTGTCGGGAAATACACCATGGAGATGGTGCGCAAAGGCCTCACCCCTAATCCCGACGTGATGTGCAACCGCTGGATCAAGCTCGGTGCTTTCGAGGAGAAGGAAGGCCACAACTTCGACAAAATCGCTACGGGGCATTATGCCCGCTCATGGGAAGACGAAAACGGCATCTTTTGGCTTGGCACAGCGGCCGACACTTTCAAGGATCAGACTTATTTCCTGGGTCGCATCACATACGCCCAGCTGAGCAAAGTCATCTTCCCCATCGGCGACCTTCCTAAGCCCGAGGTGCGCCGTTTGGCTGCCCAATACAAGTTACCTAGCGCGGAACGCCATGATAGTCAGGGTATTTGCTTTTTGGGTAAGATTAACTACAATGACTATATCCGCGAGTACCTTGGCGAGATGCCGGGCGACATCGTGGAACTGGAGACGGGCAAGAAACTTGGTCGTCACAAGGGCTTCTGGTTCCACACCATTGGGCAACGCAAAGGCCTAGGCCTCGGCGGCGGGCCATGGTTCGTAGTGAAGAAAGACATCCCGAACAATATCGTCTATGTATCACAGGGCTACGACCCCGTGGCGCAGTATACCAACATCGTTCCTTTAGGCGACTTGCAGCCGATGAATCCCGCCTTGCAGTTCGTCGACGGACAACGCATTCGCTTCAAAATCCGTCATCAGCCGGAATTCACCTACGGTACGATTCGCCTCACGGAGCGCGGTGCCGACATCGTCTCTGAAGTGGCCATCTCTGGCGTGGCGCCTGGGCAGTTTGGGGTTATGTACCACGAAACAGAACCTTTTGTTTTGGGTAGTGGGGTTATCGTGGAGAAGGAGGCGTAGACCTAAAAGCAAGGACTTACGTCGCCTGCATACTAATATACCGTCCCTTAGGGACTAGGAGTACACAAACAACAACAACAATATTCCATGGCTAACACCTACACAAAGCTTAACATCCATATCGTCTTCCACGTTAAGAGTACAGGTATAACTATCCGCAAAGAGGACCTTGGGCAAATCTTCGCTTATATTGGAGGCATAATACACAATGTTGGTGGATACCCTATTACCGTTGGCGGAATCACCAACCATATCCATATCTTAGCAACTATGCCTAAGACTATGAGTGTTGCCGAATTTGTCCAGAAAATCAAAGCGAACAGCAGCAAGTGGATAAAAACCACAGATGAATATTACGAGTCCTTCGCATGGCAAGAAGGCTACGGTGCATTCTGTGTTAGCCCATCACTACTGAAAAAGACCATCCGCTATATTGAGACACAAGAGCAACATCATCACGAAGTATCTGTTCGTGACGAGTTTATCCAGTTTTTAAAAGAAAACGAAATCGAATTTGACGAACGCTACCTTCTTTAACCCAGTCCCGTAGGGACGACAGGCCCATAAGCAGGCGACGTGAGTCCCTGCTTTTAAAACAGATACCAACACCACCAAGCAGGCGACGTGAGTCCCTGCCTAACAACAAGACCATGAATAATATAGACAACAGAATCCTATACGAAGATAACCATCTAATCATCGTGAACAAGCTCCCCTCCGAAATCGTGCAGGGCGACAAGACGGGCGACAAATGCCTCCTCGACGATGTCAAGGAATACATCAAGGAGAAATACGACAAGCCTGGCAATGTGTTTGCCGGACTCGTTCACCGTATCGACCGCCCCGTGAGCGGCGCTGTGGTGTTCGCCAAAACGAGCAAGGCCCTGTCACGCATGACCGTGAAGGTGAAAGACCGCGACTTCCGCAAGACCTATCTGGCTTTAGTGAAAAACCATCCACCCAAGCAGGCCGACGTGCTGGAAGATTATATCGTCAAAAACGAGAAAATGAACAAGTCGTTCGTCGTGCCTGAAGGGACGAAAGAAGCTAAATTAGCGCGACTTAGTTATCGTGTGATAGGAAAATCAGACACATTTTATCTGCTTGAAGTCGAGTTGTTTACGGGTCGACATCATCAGATACGCTGCCAATTGGCACATATCGGCTGCCCTATCCGTGGCGACTTGAAATATGGCTATCCGCGCAGCAATCCCGATGCTTCCATCAGCTTACATGCCTACAGGATTGCTTTTGAGCATCCGGTTTTGAAGACACAGATGGAAATTATGGCACCATTGCCTGAAGTGGCACCGTGGACTGCGTTTCAGCAGCTATCGGTTTAAGGTTTCTCTTCCTCGGCTTTGGCTTCAATCACCTCAACTTTGACATCCTTGTCGGCGCGGTGTATGGCAAAGCCGAACATCATCATGATGATACCCATCACCAAGGCAATGATACCAGAGAGGTCGATAAACCAATGGATTTCATCGATTGGACGTATCATCGGAACTGCGATGAGTAACACACCAAAAGCCATGCTCAAGATGGCACTCACAATGTAGAATCCCTTGTTCCATAGGTTTTTGGTACGCACCATCACAAAGAGCATGAATGCACCAATGATGGCCGACCACATGCCAATGAGAATCACCAATAGTTTCAATGCTTGGGTGGCATAGATACTTGAAAGCACACCTGTGACAATCAAACCAATAGCTTCGAGAAGAACCAGTCCCCAAGGCAATTTCTTCGTCATTCGCACGATGGCAGCAGCGAGAAACACACCACCAGTAACAGCGATACAAATGCCAGATATGCGCATAACCATCTGCAGGATGCTGACAAACTCTTTCGTCAACATGATGGCCAAAATGCCATAACCAATGGCTACAATGCCGCTCACAAGGAACGCAATCCAACCCGAGTTAGCTTTTTTTACTTCCATAACGATATAATTTAGACAAGGTTGATAATTCCCTTATAAACAATGAAATAGAGACCGCAAATCACCAACAGAATACCTGCAATGCGGTTCATCCACGTGGTGCGTTTGGCATCGAAAAAGCGTTTCAGCTTTGCCGCGCCCCAAGCCTTCAATATATCGAGCGAAAAACTGATGCCCAGTACGATAGAGAAAAAGATAATCGTAAAGATAGGATTCCCTGTCCCCTTCACAACTGTAGCCACACCTAAGGACCAAAAAAGCCAAACGCCAGGATTCAACACATTGAGTGCAAATCCTTTACCGATGAACACAAACGGCGAAGGGCTGTCGTCCTTTATTTCCAACAATTCTTTGGCTCTTTGTTCCTGGCGTGTTTCTTTGTTTCGGGCTTTTTTGAAAAAGGTCACAACACCAAATAACACCAGTATAGCACCGGCACCAATGTTAAACCAAGGTACGCCCGAATGAAACGATATCCCAAAATTAACCGAAGAGAAAATGAAAGTGCAAATGGCAATCACTAGGGCATCGTTCAAAACCACACCAAAAGCGAAGAACACTGCCGATTTAAAATCTTGATGCAGACTGGTTTGCACCAAAGTGATGAAAACAGGTCCCATATTGATAAATAGCGCTAAAAACAGCCCTAACACAACAGCCCAAAAAATCCATTCGAAAGAAAAAGGACCATCTACTTGGGACATTTGATTAAATATGGAGGCAGAGTTATCCATTAAAACGTCATCGGTGCATTTAACTACGTTGAATACTTCGTATAAAACTAGTCGAAGTTTGCAATTCGGCCTGCAAAAATAAATATTTTTATCGAATTGTGGAAAAAAACAGAATTATGCTTTACTTTTGCGACTTATTACATACTTATTTTTTATGAAAAACATACTTCTATACGTGTTGTTGTTGGCCTCAGTTTGCGCTCAAGCCCAAATCTTCGAGGTTTCGGGGCCGCAATCTGGTGTTTGGGAAGCAGACACTGTACTTGTCACTGATAATGTCATCGTTGAAGAGTCGCTGAGCATTATGCCGGGAACCACAGTCTTATTTGAGGGTTATTATAGCATCAGGGTCGCGAAAAACGCCATGTTGAACGCTGTTGGCACGGTAGATGATTCCATTCTGTTCACCATTGCCGATACCACTGGTTTTCATGTCTTCAATGTAGGTCGTGGCGGATGGAACGGCATTCACCTCAACAACGTCGCTTCTTCAAGATTCGAGTATTGTCGTTTCCAATTTGGCAAGGCTACCTTGGACGATGACCAAGATGGCGGCGCGTTGCGTATCTTCAACAGCGATGACGTGGAAATCAACCATTGTACCTTGTTCTGTAACTTTTCACGCGAGCATGGCGGTGCCTTGAATGCCATTGACTCAAAAGTGATGATTCATGATTGTAAAGTAAACAATAATCTGATTTATAGTGAAATAGATACTATTTATTTCATGTATGGTGGTGGGTTGCGTTTTCTGAGGTGTGAGGTGGAAATCGTGGGTACAGATTTCCGCTACAACGTTGGACAAAGTGCTATCGGAGGAGCTTTGAGCATTGACAGTTGCTCCATAAACATCGACCGTTGCCGTTTCGAACACAACTTGGGTATCAATGGTGGAGGGTTGTATCTGATTCGTTGCTTTGACCGACCCTGTAGTATCACTAATTCGCTTTTCGCTAACAACACCTCTAGGCACTTCGGAGGTGGCTTGGCTATCAGTGAATCGTCGCCACTGGTCAGCAATCTCACCGTGGTTGACAACCATTCCATCGGCGTCAATTGTGGCGGCATCTTCTTCTATCAGCATAGTTCACCCGTCCTTTGGAATTGCATTGTGTATGGCAACACCAATGAGGCTCCGCTCGAAGAACCCGTACAGATGTGGTCGTGGACTTACGATGATTATGCGCCCGAATTTCACAATTGTTTGGTTCAGTATGGATTTGAAAACATCTCAAACTACGAGATGATTCAAGTATACGAGAATTGCATCGACGAGGATCCGTATTTCGCCGATCCGGACAATGAAAACTATCGTCTTAGTCCTTATAGTCCCTGCATCAATGCTGGCTCGCTTGAGACACCCGCAGAAATCCTCAATGGCAACGATTTAGATGGTCATCAGCGTGTGAGCGACGGCTGCATAGACATAGGTGCATACGAATATGACCTCACCGGCATTCAGGAAACCTCTCAAAATAAACAACTTATTCATATCGTCGGCAATCCGGTTACAGCATCAAGTTTTGCCGAAATCGAATGTGAAAAAGTCGGTAATTTGTTTGTGAACGTCTATTCTATCGATGGTAAACTTAAGTTAACCAAGTATTTAGGAAACACACAAATAGGTCTTAACCAGATTAAGATTGGGGAATTGTTCCAAAGCCTGTCAAGCGGGAACTATTTACTTGTTATCCAGGCAAAAGGAAGGAACTTTGTTGCGAAGGTCGTCAAACGCTAATGGCTTCCTCGTAAAACGAGCGTCGCTGCTTTTGGCTAATCTTTATTTTCCGGTAATGCCCCGTTTCAAGGTCGCAGTCGAACAGCGCTTGTATCTGCGACAGGAAAAGCCTTGAATAGAGGCGGGTTTGGTAAGCTTGTCTCTCCATCATGAAGGCGATGGTTTGCTTAATTTGGTCGTTATTTAGGTCTTCTTTGGTAAAAACAAAGAGGTTAAACTCATGAAAATCACCGTAAAAGCCGTTGTTCACCTTGTCCATCTTGATTTCGAGGATACGTTTCAAGGGTAAGGCCAAGGACCAGAATTCGTACTCGTTGCGACCAATGAGGGTGCCGTCGCCCAAACCGTAAGCATAACCGCTTTGGTTGATATGGCGTAAGTCCTCGGCATTTACCTCTTTGATGTCCTCTCCAGCCATTTCGTTGACCAAGGCATTGGCCACGTTCTTGTTTTCTCGGATAGCCCGGGTCACCTCGATGCCGATACCCTGTGTTTCGTCTTGGAGGTCTGGTCGGTCGCGGTTGACCAGATGGGCATAATGCTCACCCAACAATGCGGCCAACGAGACCATGGCATAACGCTCAAAGAAACAGGTATCGAATTTTGGGTCAAGCATCGGTTACTAGGTTTATTTTGTCAGTAGTACTTTGGTTGCCACCCCGTTATCTCCTTTGATAAAATACAAGCCTTCCGTTAGGTTACCCATATCAATTTGATTGGCACCAGCCTTCAAAGCATATTTGCCCACGCAACGCCCTTGAACATCCATCACTTCGATGTCAGTGCCAGTTTCCACGTTAATAGTGAAACGCCCTGAAGTCGGGTTAGGCCAAAGATGAAAACTCTTTTGCTCGGGTTCGGCAACACCTACATTACCGCCACCATCGCCAACAAAAAACTTATGGATTTCAGTCAAGTAGCCGATGTCGTACTGGTCTTCGCTCATATACCAGGTATGGTTGCCGCCGATAACCTTGATATGCTGCAACTCGGCATCGCCCTCGTATGTATAGCGCACAAAACGCAGGCCGTCGTTTTTGAGGTCGGGAAAGGTGTCAATGACGGGATCGGCGACACAATGGTTGGCGTTTTTCCAATAATTGAGGATGGCGTCAACGCCAAGACCTAAGTTCATTCCGAAGTATTGTGAGCCGCCGTCATAACCCACCACAGGATCGGTCGTACCGTGGATATGAAGTATCTTGACGGGAGCCACAGGGGTGAGATTGGCCATCGCACTGGTAATCAATCCACTGACAGGTGCACAAGCCGTAATACGGTCGCCATGCTCGATGGCCATACGGTGCGTCATGAAACCACCCATGGAGAAGCCCGTGAAGAAGACGCTATCAGGATTGATGGGATATTGTTCCGACAACGCATCGAGGAGAGCTATTAAGAAGCCTGAGTCATCGGTGTTGCTGGCCAACAGTCCGGCGTTCCACATGGTGCCATAGCCTTCGTTCAAGGCTTGGGGCACCACCACAACCCATTGGTATTCATCAGCAATTTGTTGAAAATGGAACTCATTATCCAAACGCGTGATGTTGTCACCCAAACCATGCAGGAAATATAAAATAGGCATTGTTTCGCGGTTGACCGATGGTGTTTTGATGAGGTATTGACGTTGTGTGCCTTGCCATTCAAAAGTCTGAATTTGAGAGAACAGTGGTCCGCAAAGCATCAGCAAAGCATATAAAGTACTGATTTTTAATATATTTCTTGTTTTCATAATAATAAGAGTTGATGAATTATTATGGGCAAAGATACACTTTTTCTTCTATCTACAGATTTCCAGCCTCATTACTCGTGTTGGTTTTGTAGTACCCGTCAGCTTCTCGTCAATGCAGGTCTCGCCTGTGGGCAAAAAGCCACATTTCTCCATCACTCGACCCGAAGCAGGATTATCTAAATAATGGCTGCTAATCAATGATTTAATATTGGTTGTTTTGCGGATATGGTCAAGCATTACCCTAAGCGCTTCCGTGCAGATACCTTGGTTCCAGTAAGGCTTGCCCACCCAGTAGCCGACGAGAGGCTCACCCTCACGTGCTGGGAGCTCGCTTTCGGGCGCGGGCAGATAGCCTATCGCCCCGATAGCCTCGCCCGTCGTCTTTAGTTCAATGGCCCAATTGGTATCGTTATGAAAAACAGTGTGGATGATTTCCAAGCTCTCTTCCACGCTCTTATGCGGTGGCCAACCCGCGCGAGTACCCACATCGGAATCAGAGGCATATTTGAAAAGCGACTCGGCATCGCTGTCTCGCCAGGGACGGAGTTTGATTCTATTTGTTTCCATTGTTTTGTCAAATAATTGTTGCAAAAGTACAGCAATTTCATGGTTTCTCCAACCCTGTCCTAATGAAATGCCCTTCTTGAACGGCAGCAAAAGTCGCAACAGCGGCAATAATAATCACCGGAACGATCGATTCCAAAAACACAATCACCGGAACTCCAACAAAAAGCAGCACTCCCGTCACTTTATTAGCAATGGTATGAGGAAAAACACATTTCTTGTACATCACCAAGGCACAGACTTGGTTGATGATTTTAATGGCAACAATCGCTCCACACCAAATCCATAGCCATTTTGGAAATACCAATACGGGTATTAGTTTATAGCAGCAACAAGCCACAAAAACCAAGTCTGCCAAACTATCCAACAAGGCTCCCGTTTTGCTTTCGCATTTGAGTCTTCGGGCAAGATAGCCGTCTAACATATCGCTTAGACCGCAAATAGAATAAATGACCCAAAAAGCAATGCTCCCAATATCGAAAAACAAAAGGCAAAGGGCTCCTAAAAAACGGAGTGCTGTTATAGCATTTGGCAGATGTTTCATCCAAACCTTACTCAATCACAAAGCTTCTCGGATAAAAATCGCTGTAGAAGCGCCCAACGGTGGCAGTGAACTTCAGCACACAATAGTTCGGGTCGGTGACGCCTCCGGGGTAATATTGCTCATCGCCTTCACGCCAAATCATCTCCTTACTCTTGGCGTCGGTCAGCACCTCCATCGTGCCACGCAACATCATACCTTTGAAGCCTTCCGCGTCACAGAAATAGATGCTAGCCTTGGGGTTGGCCTTGTAATGTGCCACTCGCAGCGAGAAGGTGTTGGTAGTGAAATAAAACACCTTGATGCCTTCCCTGACGCGAGGAGACAGCATCGCTTTGATGCAAGGATAGCCTTCTTCGTCAATAGAAGAAATCTCTGTTATGGGCAGCGTGTCGGCCATCTGGGCGATAAGGTCTTTGACACCTGCCAAAGCGGGGCTTTCAACGGCTGCATCCGTAAGGGTCATCTCCTTGCGCCAACGCTTCAGATGTGGGAAGTACATCTTCATCTGGCCGATGTATTCTTCCTTCGTTATCGGCTGTGGCAGACCCTTGTTCACCTCGCCGACGAACTGGGCGCAATGCTCAATCATCTCCTCCATCGTGCAGTCTTGCAGGAACTTACCGTCCTTATAGCAATACATGCAATACTCTTCGTTTCTGCTTCCGTCGGCATTGGTGCCAAGGATTTCTTGGGTGAGCGGCATTCCGCAGCTCTGACAAAATTTCATTTTGTTTTCCATATTATTATTCTTTAAGTAACTATTCAGAATTCAACTGCAATTTCTTTTGACACAGGACTATTTGACATACTTATTCACTATACGGTTTGTCATTTAGCGGGCGAGTGCAGCCCCAATCCTTGGCGAACTGCTCAAACTCCCCGTTGACTTTCTTCAAAAATAGCAGGCTTACCATTTTGCGAACCAACCAAGGGTATTGTTCCATACCTGTAAATTTCGCGGCTTCGGGCGTGAGGAAATTGCCTTTTTGCGCAAACAGGCGACCCATTTCAACGTAGGGGGTCACCATCTTTTCCACTTGATCGGCTGGGGCGGTGCGGATACGGAAACTGCCGCCGTGGATGAGTGTGCCGCCGTAACTGCAACCAAGTTGTTCGGGCAATCCTTGCAGGAAGCGCTCGCACAGGCGGAACTCATTCCCTTCGTCCATGCCCCCGTGGAGCATAAAGGCGATTTCTTTTGGCTGTTTTGACTCAGTAGGTAGCGTTTCCAAAAACTCCAGCATCAGGCCAGGCACACATTCCACATAAAGCGGGAGGGCGATTAAAGTACGTTCATTGTTGATGAAAGCCTCTCGCATAGCATCCCATTCCTTGCGGTTGGAAAGGTTGTGAAGTTCCCAAGTGACGCCGGCCTCTTCCAAGCCTTTGGCAAAGGAATGGATAATCTTGTTCGTGTTGCTGAACTTCTGTACTCGCGGACTGCCGTTGAGGATGACGAGATGGGTGAGTTTTGAGTTTAGAGTTGAGTGTTTAGAGTTGAGAGTAGTTTGGGCAGTTTCGGTAATATCAGTCAGGGGAAGGGCACCCAACGAATGTCCACCAATGTTGGCGGCGGTACGTTTGCACCATTCTTCCATCATCGCTTGGTCAGCAGCACCTTTATACAGAAGCCCGATGTTGAGCGCATGGTAGCGCAACTCATGGCGCATCCAGCCGTCGCGGAAGCCGATGGTCATGTTCAGCATGGGCATGATACGGTCCATCATTCGTTTGCCTTTGTAATCCAGAAAGCCAAACCGTGTGTCGGAGACAAGCCAAAGATTGTCGGCCTTCACCAATTTCTTGAGGATGCTCTCGTAATCGTCCTTGATGGCGCACAGTCCCGGCGTTTTGAGCCAACACTGGTTGCAGCCCAAACAGTGGGCAATTTTCATGTCCGAAGTGTTGACAATCTCTTTATCATCGTCTTTAATAAGATTGCTAATTTGTTCTAAGACAGCTTTTCCCTCAATTGTGTTCAATACTATTGTCATACTCATTGTCCTTTATGTTTCTCTTATTTCTTGTTATTCTGAAAGTACAGCGATCGCTTCCCCTGAGAATCGTATTCTCAATCCGAACATCGAATTGGCTGTCCGGTTCAAGTTGCGACAAGATATATAGAATGCTCAGTCGTGAGCACTCACATTGCTGCGGATGGTTTCTCAGCCCACATTTAACTTTAGGGCACGTACATTCCAAATAACTCAGTTCATATACCTTCCCTGGCTCAATCACCCTACCCGTATAGGACTTGTTGTTGTACCCTTCCGTATAGATTCTGTCAAAATCCCCTTCATACTTGGCATATATTTGCTTATGTACCTGGAGAACATGATCTTTTACACATTTGATGGCTTCTTCTCTATAGCATGCTATCATTTTATCCATATAGTGTTTATTGTCTTTTGCAGTTCTTCTAAGAATCGGGCGGCGTGTCCACCATCCATCTGCACGTGATGGAATTGGAAGGATATGGGTAAGTTGACTTTGAACCAGCCTTTGCGGAAGCGACCCCAAATCACCATAGGATTGCAAAACTGTTCGGTGTATTGGTTGACAATCGAGTCAAGCTCCGTTGTAACCATCGCCGATGTGCCAATCACCATTGCAACATCCACAAAGGAACTTTGGCAAGATGTGCGGGTCGCCTGTGTCAGGGTCATGTAGTCAGAACAAAACTGCTCCAAATCGTCTGTATACGAAATATCGCATGAGTTGATGCCGCCTTCCTTATTGTTTACTATCACATTGATGGCCAAACAATCATACTTGAACAATCTCCCATGCTCGGGAAGCAAGTAGAATTCCTCCATCTGGCTTGCTGCCTTTCCGATGCACCAGCACAAAATCGCATTGAATTTCAACCCCTTTCGTTGGCTTGCATGATAAAGCCGCGTCACGTCGAAGGTCTTGGTAAGGGTCACCATCGGCATGGGCGACTTCATCCATAGTTCGAATGCCTGAGCCCGTTTCGTCTCCTGTGAGTTGATTTCTTGTTTCATTTTAGATATGCTGTTTACTCTTAATATGCTTTGCGTACCTCTATCGGCTGAGCTTTTGAAACGAATATCATCCCGTCGTAAAGCTCCGTAGGCGAATCCCAAACGCGGTAAGCCATCGGCATGATGGCCATGAGCGGGGAGTAACCTTCGCCCACAGAACCCATCCAGATGTAGCCCGTGATGTTTTGTTTGAGTGGGGAATCGTTGGGAATTCTCGAGAAATCGAGCCAGCACATCCCGAAGCCGCATTTTTTTGAGGCCTTGGCCAACGGATTGTAGGAATAAAAGGTATGATTGCTTCTGTTAGTATGACTTTCGCCTTTGGGCAGACTCACTCGTGCTTTGAAGAAATCGGTGCCAATGGCAAAGTAACCCTCGCCAATTTCGTTGGCAAGCAGGTTTCCCATGGCTTTCCCAGAGGTCCCGTATTCGTGACGTTTCTCGATATGGCCGTTGTGGGCGGAAACGAAAATGCGATGATTGCCGCGCACTGCTTCTTGGTCAAGAATCCAATACACATTGTCGGCCATGTACCTGTCGCGCAGCACAATCCCATTAGCCGTGGAATCCATCACCTTGCCGATTTCACGGTTTTGGAGCAGGATGTCGGCAAAATGCACGGCCTGAACGACTTGGGGATCGTCGCATTGCTGCAATTCAAGTTTTACATCTTCAATGACTTTTGTCCGCTGCTCAGGATCGTATGTTTCTGAAAAACACCCCTTTTCATCGTCCCAGATTTGTTCCAATTCAGAAACGGACACGCCAAGTTCTTTTGCGACTTCAAGCAAAAAACGGCAGTTCTTTTCATAGCGTTGCATGTCAAAGCCGTAGAAACAAAGCTGGTCGTCCACACTTGCCATTGAGTTGTACTCGCGCATCCATGAAATCAGTTGTTCCATTTGCTCGGTCTGGTAGATGGGAAAACCGATGGCCGCCGCCGCTTCCTGTGCCGTTCCACTGCCACCATGGATATACCTGTTCACTGCCTCGCAACCGCCGTAGTCGCCTTCAAGGGCAAAGGCACGCACGCCGTATTTTTCGACCATCACCTTGAAAACCTCCAATTTGAGTTGCTGAAACTCGACGTTGCCGTGTGTGGCCTCTCCCAGCCCAATGACACGTGCCTGTGCAGGGACGGATATGTCCGAAATCTTTCCGGCATATTTCGCAAACTCTTCGGTGTCGACGCATTTCCCTGTACCGAAACCTCCGAAATGCGAGAAAATACATGCCATCACAAGCACCACTACAAACAGCGCAAGCAATATCCAGAGCACGATGTGTTTTTTTGTTTTCTTGTCTTTCATTGTTTATATTCCTATTGTTTTTTTATGATGCGCCTGTGATCAAAACAATCATAACTTTGCCTTTATCTCCTTTCTGACCTTTTCCAAATCGCCACAAGAGAGTATGGGCATGAGGTTTTCTATCTCCTCAATGGGTTTATCCCACCACTTGAACTTGAGCAACAATTCAATCAGTTCATCGTCAAAACGTTTCTTAATGACACGACACGGATTACCGACTGCAATAGCGTATGGGGGAATATCCGAAGCCACAACTGAATTTGCCCCTATGATGGCTCCGTCGCCAATATGAACACCTGGCATAATTGTCACATGCTGACCAATCCATACATCATTACCAACGATGGTGTCACCTTTGAGCGGTAATTCGTTTTTTACTGGAGCAATGGCACTTCCCCAATCTCCACCCATGATGTAAAATGGATAAGTCGTTACGCAATCCATTCTGTGATTGGCGCCGTTCATCACAAACTCCACGCCTTTAGCGATGGCACAGAACTTTCCGATGATCAGTTTGTCGCCGATAAAGTTGTAGAAATGGGTGACATGTTTCTCAAACAGGTCGGCACCATCCACATCATCGTAATAAGTATAGTCGCCGACGATAATGTTCGGATTTTTTATCACATTCTTGATATAGCACAGGCTCGGAATCTTCGGATTCGGGAAAGCCTCGTTTGGATTGGGTCTATTCATCTTTTTATTGTATAAAAATCACAATAGCGAAAATCAAAAACCTAACTGCCCAGGTAAACGGAGTTTTTCCTTTTTGGGGAAGGTCGCCTCATAGGCCTCAAACGCTTCTGGATTCTCATCCGCAACAAAGTAGCCTTTTGGCGGACAATAGGTAGCCTCGATGCCATTCAGCCAACCGAGAATGAGTTCTTGGGAAAGGAAATAGGGCACTTCGGCATCGCGCGGCTCAGCATGATAATGGATCTTTTTCTTGCTGGCCAAGTCAAATCCGGCGTGTTTGTAGAACTCAATGTTACCCTCCATACAGAGGAAACCGACGCCCAATTCTCTAGCCTTCTCCAACGCATAGTTCAACAGCTTCAAGCCATAACCCTTGCGCTTGTAGTCGGGATGGATGCTGATGGGACCAAATGTCCAAGAGGGCTTCTTTGTGCCGTCATCCAAGACAAGTTCGGCCTTTGAAAACATGATATGACCTATGATTTTGCCGTTTTCCTCCATCACGAAATCGAGCTCTGGGATGAAGTCGGGGTTGGTTCTGTATTGGTTGAGCACATAATGCTCCGTGCATCCGGGGCGATAGACATTCCAAAACGCCTCTCGGGTGAGGTTCTCCACCTCGCGATAATCCTTAGGTTGTTCTAACCTGATGTTCATCTTTTATTGGTTATTGGTTTTTTTCAAACTTCTCTCTGGCCTGTTGGAGAATTTCCTCTTCCTCAAGCAGATCCTTCATCATTTGTTCATTAAGGCTTCGATAATCCTCGCTATGATCTTCATTCACCATGCGTTGGTTACTGAATTCTTTCATTTCATCCTCGCTGACCTTCATCATTTTCATGCAAAGGTCTCGGGTCCTTTTCAAGGCATTCAAATAGACTTGGTTTGTGTAATAATAATCTGGGAAGTCGAATTTGAAAATATTCTCAATAGACTCTGTGAATCGTGACCCTGATACCTCTTTCTTATATTGAGCCAATAGGTTTTCTTGGTATTGATGACGCATGCTGTAGAAAGAAGAAACCTCATGAACAAAATTGACATTGCCGAGGGTATTGAAAGTCTCGATATTGGAGGAGAAAATGTTTTCCGTTGTTTCAGAAAACTCCATTTGGGCAACTAGCAAAGCATCTGTAAACTGCAAACGCAGGCTGTCGAAATACTCCGGATGAAGGGCAAGCTCCTGTTGCTGCTGTTTTGCCTTCTCAAAGGCGGAACTTGCATTTTCCATTTGCTCAATGGTCTTGTCAAAGTCATAGATAATCATCTTGACCATTTCCTTCTTGGCCGCCTCTTTATGGCGTCTGTCGATGACAGCTGAAGTGCCGAAAGTAAGTATGATGGAAAAGGTTGTCGCAAGAAGCGTCAACAAAAACTGTTTGGTGTCGGACGAAAGTTTTTCTTTCATATTCATTTCATTTTAGATGGAATGTCTTATATCGTTTCCCTTCCTCATGGATTATTGAAACTTGGACATAAACTTATCGCTCTCCACGACAAACCGCTCGTGGATGCCTTCGCCGACAAGCGTTTCGCCTTCATAGCATTTTACCTCAAAGACCAGACGGCGACGGTCCACTTCAATGAGTTTGGCCTCACAACGGATTGTGGAACCTACTGGGCTGGCTTTCAAATGTTTGATGTTCACAGCTATGCCAACGGTGGTGTTGCCTTCGCCAATCTTGTCGCAAACGCCCATCAGGCAGGTCTTTTCCATTAAGGCAATCATGGCGGGGGTGGCAAATACCTCCAAGGCACCGGAGCCATACACGGCCGCAGTGTCCTTATGTTCCACCACAAGCTGTTCGCTGTGGCGAAGTCCTTTCAAGCTATTATAATCTGTCATAATCTGATTGTTGAAGTTTATATTTCTTAATTACTGGTTTTTGAATCTTTTATAAACACTCCATTCTTTTTGAATATCCTCATCGTGTTCCCCCATAAAAAACTCCGCCTGAAAATCTTCTCTGAAAGGCATCCAGTTACCACAAATAACGCCATTTTTAGCAATGACTGGCTGAAAGATGCCGCTGTTGTTGTGCGCCTTGTGCTTGTAATCAGGCGAAAGGACAATGTCGCGGCTCTTATAGCTGATGAGGTATTCGTCGTAAGGCGGAATCAGAAGGTATTTGCCTTTGCGGAAACCTCGGGTGCGGCAATCATCGGTTATATAGAATTCCCTGGGTGATTGTAGAGACGTTTCATGAAACGTCTCTACATGGAGGGAATTTCCTAATAATGCAATACCTCTTCGGCAATCGCTCACATTCAACCCCGACCACCACACGAAATCCTCCAACGTAGCAGGTTGACGGCTTTGGAAATATTTGCGGGTGAACAGCATCAAGGCTTCGTCACGGTCCATTTTTGGATGCGCTTTCACCTTGTCGGAGGTTAGAGCGTACGTGGCTTTCATGGGCAACAGCTCGCCGCTACAAAGATGACCGAAGATTTCAGCCATACGGATGTGGTACGACAGCCGATGGTCGTCTATATGGATGTCCTTCTCCGCCAAGGCTTCAACAAAGTCCTCCTTGGTGACGCTTCCCTGGTCGGCAGCGGTCTGGAGCAGGATGTCCCTGATATGCCCCACTTCTTCGTCGGGGATGCTAATCTTGTTGCTGCGCATCCAACCTCGGGTCACCGCCATGGCCTTGGGTGCGCAAAGCTCGACAAAAGGCCAATAATTCTCGGCAGATACGAGTTGCCACGTGCCACGCATCAAATGAAAACGGATGATTTGTCCGCTATCGAAAGCCTTCTTGAATGCATTGGCCGAGGGCGTTTTTGTCCGCATCGCCACTGCCCAGCGCATCAGGCGGTATTCCTGCGCTTGCATGGCACCCATATAGTCCACCAATTCGACTGGGGTGTCGAACTGTGGACAGATGAGTTGCTGGTTGAGGAGTCTGATGGCAATGGGGTTCATGATTCCATGCAAATATCACAGCACATCGTGGCTGACCTCAGAGCCACCCGTACATTCGCAGCCTGTGGTGGAGGCATTGCCCGTATAATGCAGTTCGCTTCCGCCCGAAAGGCTGGCTTTGATGGTGCCGTCGCAGTGGATGTAGGCATCGCTGCCGCCCGACATCTCACCTTCGCATCGGTCGCAAACCAGCGCATATCGGCTTCCAACCACCTTTTTCATGATGTTGCTGGCACCCGACAAATTGAGTTCAAGCTTTTCGACTTCGCCTTCAAGAGTGGCATCGGAGCCACCGCTCAACTCCACGTCAAGGTCGGTAGCCGACACCTCACTTTTAATAGTGGAGCCACCTGACAAATCCATGTCGATTTCATTCGCGTAAAGAGCACCGATGAAATCTGAACCACCTGACAGCTCAATCTCCAACTCGTCAGCAGAAATGTTGCAATCGAAACTGGAACCACCGGACAATTCCACTTCAACCTTTCCGCCATCAAGACCATGTTCCGAATGGTACTCTGAGCCCCCTGACAGGTCAACGTTAGTCAAATCAGCGTTATAAGGCAGGATCACTTTCATCTCCGAGCCGTAGCTGCTGGCCATGGGCTTGAGGTAGATTCTCAACTTGTTGCCGACTTTTTCCACAATAATCTTCGGCATGACATTTTCGCCAGCAGTGATAGTGATGACAGTCGCCTCATCGCTCACTGTGACATCAAACCCGTTCTCCACTTGGAGTTCGGTGTAAAAACCTTCGATGTTGAAGTCTTGTGTGACAGGGTCGCCCGCATACTTTTGGCAACTGCTCAATGCAAACAAAACAAGGGTTGAAAGGATGAAAAGATGTTTTCTCATTTTTGATTCATGCCAGTTATATCCCATTGGCTCGTCGGGTTTGATTGGTTGGTTTTGATGATTAAAACTACTAAATTATACAATTATTGCGTTCACGATTTTTTCTTCATTCCCAGCACACACCAACGGATAAATGGTATCCGCTTGATGATTTCGTACAACGCAAAGGGAATCGTCATCACTGCCACGAAAAGGATGACATACATCATCCACGGCGCTAAATTGGTGTACATTTTCATCATATAGCCCAAAGCGGCAATCACCAGATAATGAAGTATATAAACACCAAAGCTGGAGCGTGTCATGTAACCTGCGAAGGCTCCCGTACGGTCGAAGCAGGCCTTGAACCAAGCCATCATCGCGAGGCACATCAGCCAGCCGTAAAGGCAGTTGAGTGAACTGCCCAAATACTGCGGCGTAGTGTTGTCCTGACCAAAAGTGATGATGACCAGCACCGTGCCTACAACAACGGCACAGGCTAACAGCGGAATCCATGCTTTTCCTATTTTTTCCTGCACCGCATCGTGCGAGAACACGAAATAACCCATCAGGAAAGGAACCAGATAAAACAAAGGCTTGTATAAGTTATAAAGACCGTCAAGTGATTCAGGACGGGGATGCTGGACCAGCGTTTGCTCACCTGCCCAAAACAGCACACCTAGCAGGATAATCCAGACTATGTTGGACTTTCCACTCCAAAATTCCCAGAGTTCATCTTTTTTGTCAAGTGCACGCACTATAAGTAACACAAGGCACAGCAACCACAGCACCTGGATGAACCACAACGGTCCGATGCCCGAGAGACTGTATGCAAAGTATTTAATGATGTTTTTGATACCGTTAGGCACCTCGTCGGGGATGTCGGCAAAAAGGTCGGTGCCTTGGGCAAGAGCCGCGACTTGTGTGTTGAAATAGCCAGTCATCCATTGAAAAACGAACAAACCAATGGTGGCAGGGACCAGCAACTTGAGGGTACGGGCCTTGAACCATTCCTTGGCCGACTGTTTTTGCAATGCATAACGGGCACTGATGCCTGCCAACAAGAACAGCAAAGGCATAAACCAAGGATAGAGGATATACATCACAATATCCTGATACTGCTTACATTCCGGATATTTGCCAAAACCGCCGATGCCACCGAAGACGCCCTTGTTGTTGTAGAAATAAATGACATGATAAATCAACACCAAAAGCACCGTCACCCAGCGCAGATTGTCTATCCAATGCTTTCTCATTTTGTCAGACCTTTCATTGCTTGATTGATTATTTCTTGAAACACCTCGGTTTTGAGTAAGGCAATGCCTTTATCGTCGCCAAGCACCATCAGGCTGTCGCCGGGCTTGATGTCATATTGTTCACGGGCTTCCTTGGGGATGACGATCTGTCCCCTCTCGCCCACTTTCACTACTCCAAAAAGGAATTTTCCGTTGTTTGCTTCCATATTGATTGATTTTTGTGATTTGTATGAAATTTCATATTTTGCTGCAAAAGTATGATTAATTTGAATACAAAAACACAAATCCGTGAAAAAATACACAAATTCCAATCAATTCTTTTACCTTTGCGGTTCAAATCTATCATTTTGGATGACTAACAAACGACTGTTTTTTCTGTTGGCTCTCCTAGTAGTGACGCTATCGCCCCTTTTTGCCCAACGTCTTGGCGGCGGCTTGATGCTCGGTCCTGCCTTTAGCACTATGAGCATCAGCGGCAATGACAGCACCACCTTCCGCCCCGACTTCACTGGGGGCGTGCGCATGGCATTGATTCCCGAGCGTTCCATCATCGGAGCCGAAATCGATGTCCTCTATTCTCGGCAAGGCGCGAGTTCGAAGAAAGGTCTGGATGAAAATAACAACACCGTCCGCTTCATGGAGAAGTCGCACTATATTAATGTACCGCTCCTGCTCAACATCTACCTCCGAAAATGGAAAGAAGACGACGAGGACGAATCCATGATTCCTCGGCTGCGCATTGGGCCTCAAATCGGCTTCTGCATCGGTGGAAACGACGTTATAGACGTGAAAGGCAAAAAGAAACAGCAATACATCACCCCTTGGGAACCAGGAAGTTTCAACCGCATCGATTATGGCCTTACAGCAGCGTTGAGCTATTGGTTCATCGAGGTACGCTACACCTACGGCATGGCCAACGTCTTCAAGGAAGGCGAAAAATCCACCAACCACGTGATTTCTGTTACTTGGTCAGATATTTGGTGATGGTTTTGGAAAAAACTATACATTTGCAGTTTTGAAATACTTGAAACCATGAACATTGTAATAGCCGGAGACGGAGAAGTAGGCATGCACTTGGCGGAGGCCTTGGTACGCAGCAACCATAACATCACCATCGTAGATCCGCACGAGGAGCTACTGAAGATGATGGAATCGCACAGCGACCTGATGACCATCACGGGAGACTCCACCTCGACCGCTGTGCTGCAACGCGCCAACGTAAAAAAAGCCGACCTCATGATTGCCGTGCTCCACGACGAGCACATCAACCTGCTGACAGGCATCATCGCCAAGAAACTGGGGGCCAAAAAAGTCATCGCGCGCGTCAACACGATGGAGAATTTGAGTCCCGAGGTGTGGCGCATGTACCAGGACCTCGGCATTGACGGACTGCTGTCGCCCGAAGACATTGCCGCACAAGAAATTATCTCTTTGCTGAAGAAAAATGCTTCGTCGGAGACCTACGACTTTGCGGGTGGCAACTTGCAACTGTTCATGGTGAAACTCGAATCCGAGGCTGAAATCCTCGGCAAGACCGTAGATGAGGTTACTGACCAATATGAGCACATTGAGTTCCGTGTGGCCGCCATCCATCGTCGCCAGACTACGTTCATCCCGCAAGGCGATGAGGTGTTTCAAGTGTCCGACATGGTGTATGTGGTCACCAAGCCACACGCCATTAAAGACATCATCAAGCTGAGTGGCAAGAAACAGATCAACGTCCATAACGTGATGATTATTGGTGGTGGACGTGTGGGAAGGATTACTGCCAAACGGCTCGAGAAAGAACTGAATATCAAGATTCTGGAAATCGACAAGGAGCGTTGTATGGATCTGACCAACTACCTCTCGGAAGCCTTGGTGGTCAACGCCGATGCCCGTAACCTCGACCTGCTTGAGGACGAAGGCATCAAAGACATGGACGCCTTCATCGCCGTCACCGAGAACACCGAGACCAACATCCTGACCTGCCTCCAAGCCAAGTCGTTTGGCGTGAAGAAGACCATCGCCCTCGTCGAAAACATCGACTACATCGATATTTCGCAGAACATCGGCATCGACTCCATCATCAACAAGAAACTCATCGCGGCAAGCTACATGGTGAAATACACCCTCGGCGCCAAGGTCTCCACGCTGAAGAGCCTCAGCGGCATCGACGCTGACATCGTGGAGTTTGAGGTGAGGGCTGGCTCAGCGGTCACACGCAAGCCCATAGGACAACTGGCCATGCCCATTGATGCCATCATATGCGGCATCACCCGCGACGGAGAGAGCTTCATCGCTACCGACGACTTCCAAATTGAGACCGACGACCATGTGGTGGTCTTGGCTTTGCCTGCCGGCATCCCTGCTGTAGAACGCTTATTCCATTAGTTTTATTGGTTTTGCAGGTTTTGTGACAAAAAACAACAAATGACGTGGAAAACTAAAATAAACCATCCTTTAGTCCTCCGCATCGAAGGCCAGCTCCTGCTCATCGAAGGCCTCTTCATGCTGACGGTGCTCCCTGTGACCTACCTGCATCACGGGCTCTACGCCTTCAGTATGCCCTTCTCGGCCCTCATCACCCTGCTGACCGGTTTTATTTTGCTTATCGCCACCCGCAACCACAAAGAAGATAAAACCACCTCACGTGACGGTGTCTATGTAGTATGCATTTCATGGCTTGTCGTTTCGCTGTTCGGTGCCATGCCCTTCCTGCTCAGCAAGAGCGTGCCTAATTTCACCGATGGTTTCTTTGAGGCGCTATCGGGTTTCACCACCACTGGTGCCACCATTCTGACCCATATCGAGGCTGTCCCGAAAGACATCCTCCTCTGGCGTAGCATGACGCAGTGGCTTGGCGGCTTGGCTATCATCGTGTTCTCGCTGGCCATCCTGCCTTACCTCGGCATGAGTGGCATGCAACTCTTCGTTTCCGAAATCAACGGCATCACTTATGACAAACTTCACCCACGCGTCATGCATACCGTGAAGCGAATTTGGTTTATCTACTTGTTTTTCACGTTGTTGGAAACCCTCTTGCTCTATTTGGGCGACATGGACATATACGATGCTCTCTGCCACTCTATGAGCACCATCAGCTCAGGCGGTTTCTCCACGCGTACAGCCAACATCGGGGCGTTTTCCAACTATTCTCAGGTCGTGATTACCGTTTTCATGGTGCTGTCGGGCTGCAACTTCTCCCTGCTATTGCTCTCCTTGAGTTGGCGTTCGTTCACCATCCTGAAAAACCAAGAATTCCGGACCTTCTTGCTTTACACTGTTTTCTTAGGCATCGGCATTGGTTTGGTGCTGTTTTTCGGTTGCCACAAGAGTTTCGGCACTTCCTTCCGCGAGTCGTTTTTTAGTGTCGTCTCGACTTTCACCACCACGGGCTTCTTCGTCAGCGACTACACAACTTGGCCTATTTTTCTTTGGATTATCCTCTTCCTGTTGATGTTCATCGGTGCCTGCTCGGGTTCCACTTCGGGCGGCGTGAAGATTTTCCGCCACCTTATTTTCGTCAAGAACTCTATCTTGGAGCTAAAGCGCATCATCCACCCCAACGCCGTCTTGCCCGTGAAGGTGAATGACAAAGCCATCTCTACCAGCGGTGTATACAAGCACATCACCTTCATCTTTGTTTATTTTCTGGTCTTTCTTCTTGGTGCTATTGTTTTGTTAGCTATGGGTATCGACATTGAGACCGCCTTAGGTGCTTCGGTGGCCACGCTGAGTAATGTTGGTATAGGTCTCGGGCAAGTGGGACCAGGAGGCTCGTATGTTATCTTCCCTTTGACTGCCAAATGGCTGCTGATGCTCTTCATGCTCCTCGGCAGGGTGGAGCTCTTCTCGCTCATCACGTTGCTTTCGCGGAGTTTTTGGAGGAACTGAGTCTATAAGGATTATTAAACTCAAGTACGGAAAGTGGAAATCCTTGGACTTCCCCCGAAAATAGTTTGGAATGATTAAATTTTTAACTAATTCATTCACATAGTATTACATTTCAAAAACTATAAAAAAGTTTGGACTGTCATTTTGACTACTAGATAAATGAAATATCTTTGCCATGCAATTTCAAAACACGACACCATGCGCACAAAATCTATTTCGCTTTGCTTTTGCAAAACGCAATACATCATAAAAAAGGCATGGATTCTCGCATTGTTGGTGAGCTTTTTGGTGACCGCTTGCCATCCTAACCCCCGTGATGTACGTCAGACAGGCCGCGATGCCTTGGAAAACGCCCGCATTCAGTTAGATTCTGGCAATAAGGCGGAAGCGTTGCAATTGTTCAAAGACGCGGAGTATTATGGTCTGCTGGCGAATGATAACTTGACGGTGGCCCATGCGCGATACAATATTGCAAGGTGTTTGGGCTATTATGCCGACAAAGACGAAACTATTTCGTTATTGAAGTCCGCTGCAGAAGGTTTTGGTAACGATTATGCCAACAGGTCAGAAGCACTTAGAGAGTTGGGCGATATCTATCAATTCCATAGTCAATTCGATAGTGCAGAGTATTGTTTGGAACAGGCTATGGTATACGCAGAGCAAAGCGGATCAACAGAAGCAAAGCGCAACTGCTTATCCGCTTTGCATGCCTTGTATTTTAATGTGGGGGATTTCGAAAAATCAGCCGACTATCTCAGTCAGTATTGGAAAGCCTCGATTTCGGATGCGGATGACAATGTGCTGATGTATTACTATCACGACATGGGGAACATCTATTCTGAGTCTGGCGACTTGGATTCTGCGGATTATTATTACAGTCGTTTAGAGGAACTTGTGTCCCAAGCCGAGCCTAACGAGGATACTTGGTTCTATTACGGTGTCCTGTCCGATTTTGCCGAAGAGCGCGGGGATTATGAAACTGCCTGTAAATATGGATGTCTGTATGAGGAAGGCAACAATCTGAGAGAAATAGAGCAACAAGAGAACAATCTTGCGCTCATTAGCCATAAATATGACAGTGAAGTGATGCGTAACGAGTTGAACCGGAAAATCATCATCAAGCAGCGCATCATCGTCATCGTCAGTTTGGTAGCGACTTTGGTTTTGGCAGCGTTGTTGGTTTCGCAAATCCGCTTGGCACGGAGGCGCAAGCGTGAGGCCGAAATCAGTGCCGAGCTATTCCATTTCAAGCAGCAGAACAAGGCCTTGGCGCAAAAACATGCCGAGCATGAGCAAATCCAACAGGACTATGCCGACCGCCTCTCAGATGCTTTGATGAAAGAACAGCGCATCATGCTTTTGCTCGACAACTATCTGAACAGCAATAAGAAAGCCAACCTTCTCAACGAGTTGGAAACTTCCGTTTATGGCGATAAAGACCATTGGGAGGCCATGCTTGAAGTGGTTGACCAACTCTATCCTGACCTTATGGAAACCCTCCGTCAGAAATACCCCGACTTGGACGAGGACGAAAGGAAATCCTATATCCTCTCCTATTTCAAACTCTCGCGCCAAGAGGAAGCCGACTATCTCGGCACTACTGTCAATATGATTGACAAACTGCGCGGAAGACGGAGAAAAAAGATGGAAGAAGGTTAACAAACCTTTGACTGTTTTCAATAATTGATTGGAATAGCTCCTGATTTATCTCTTTTGTTTTCAGAACTATACATTATTTAGATTTCGGAATTGTTTGGAATGACCGTTCGACCGCTTGACAAAGGCCGTAGTTTCGCAGCATCATTCAAAAACATATTACGACGAGTAATACAATGTATCTCTCAAAACACAAATCACTAATTATTCACAACTTTAAATCTTAAGCAATGAAGAAAGTCATTTATCTGCTTGGCATCATGCTCCTTATAGCAGGAGCGGCCAAGGCGCAAGAATCTACGGTTCAGAACGGACCAGAAATCGAATTCGATAAGATCGTCCATGATTATGGCGACGTATCCTACAACGGCGATGGCAAATGTGAGTTCCGCTTCACCAACACAGGTAACGAGCCTCTGTTGGTTCTAAAGCCCAAGTCGAGCTGCGGATGCACCGTTTCCACCTGGCCTAAGGATCCCATCCTTCCCGGCAAGTCGGAAGTCATCGAGGTAACTTACAGAACCAATCGGGTAGGCAACTTCGATAAAAAAGTCACCGTAACATCCAATGCGGTGCAGAACCCCACCGTGGTGCTTCGCATCAAAGGTCGCGTGCTTGACCAATCTACCGAAACCCTCCCCGAGAAGACGAACGATTCCACCAACGAATCTCCCGTCAACAACAACTGATCAGAAAACAATTCTTTAGTTGTTATTAAGCCGTCTAATGTTACCGTTAGACGGCTTTTTTTCCAAAAAATGTAAGATTTCGACGATTTCCACGATATAATAGCAAACGACCGAAGGTAATGACGACCGAAGAGTTCAAACGAGACATCCTGCGACTGCAAGCCCGATTGCAGCGGACCGCCGAGAGCATCGTCGGCGACCCCGACAGCGCAGCGGATGCCGTTCAAGAAGCCGTCATCACACTTTGGGAACAACGCGCGACGATAAAAAGCCAGGACATGGAAAAGCTCAGCCTGACCGTCGTGAAGCGGCGCAGCATCGACCTGCTTAGGAAACAACGCCCCACCGTGCCTATCGATACGGAAAGCCTGATGCTTGCCGAGCCACCGCAGGACGACAACGAGGAACGTTACCGACTGGCCCGAAAATTCGTCGAGCAACTGCCCCAACGCCAACGCGACACCATCTTGATGAAATTCGAGGACGGCCTCAGCAACGAGGAAATCGAGAAGGCGACGGGCATGAGTAGCACCCATGTGTATGCAACGCTGTCGCGCGCCTACAAGTCGTTGCGTGAAGCCATAAAACAATATAAGGAGAAACAAGGATGAATACTGAAAACGAAATGAACGAGGAAGTCCGCCAGCTGCTCGACAGCCTGGAAGAACACGGGAAGAACGCCCGCCGGCAACAGGAACTCAGCGAGTTGATTGATAGATTGGCAAATAATGAAGCGGGAACGGCTCCGTCATTGCGAGGAGGCACAACGAAGCAATCCACGCTCGACGAACAGGAAGAAACCTCTGGATTGCTTCGCTCCGCTCGCAATGACGCAAAGCGACGCAAACTCTATCCGCTTTGGTGGA
>Ga0265298_10000234_pt1 | contig 84860 bp, 76 predicted proteins | sample AusTroGonzalo_MG_3_FD_193486 | JGI IMG/M metagenome (GOLD analysis project Ga0265298, IMG submission 193486) | Bovine rumen microbial communities from tropical cattle in Woodstock, Queensland, Australia - Gonzalo_01 | ecosystem: Host-associated > Mammals > Digestive system > Stomach > Rumen ...
CACCAAATTCTTAAATAATCTTTAACTTTTTAATTTTCGCGTATTTCAGGGCTGAAAAGCCTGCGGGGTATTGACATCTACCGCGTATCTGATATAATAACAGTACACGACTACATAAAGAAAGCGAGGCTTTCACAATGATCCGATTGCAAGAATTAGTCCCCTCCGACCGCGAACAGTTCATCAGGGACAACCAGGAAGCATTCAGGTACGGAGCTCTCGAGGAGTTCGGTCCCCGGGACGGCCACTTCGAGGAGGACGGCGAGATAATCTCACGTAAGACCATAGAACAGGCAATAGACGATGGCACTGCCTACCGCATAATGCAGGACGGCAAGCCCGTTGGCGGTATGGTGGTAAAGACTCAGTACGACTGCGGCGACCTTGAGCTGCTGTTCGTATCACCGGACGTCCACAGCAAAGGCATAGGCTACGCTGCATGGTGCGAGATAGAAGCCATGCACCCGGAAGTAACGGTCTGGGAGACTGTCACTCCGTACTTTGAGAAGCGCAACATTCATTTTTACGTCAACCGCTGCGGCTTCCATATCGTGGAGTATTTCAATGAACATCACTGCGATCCCGACGACACCGACGTCGAACTCTTTGAAATGTTCCGGTTCGAGAAGATTCTGCCCTCAACGCCCGAGGCAGTCCGGGAACAGATAAAGCGCATAACATATTATGAGGAGCTCATGCAGCAGGTCTCGGAGGATGATACCCAGCAGCTCCGGCAGCTTTCGGAATACTACGGCAGCGCCGCATGGAAGCGCGATCTCGCTGCGGACGAGACTGGTCTGCTTCCCAAGGAGCTCAAACGCGGAGTGCTGTCTCAGGACGGTCTGTATGATCTGCTTGAAAGCTTCGGCGTCTGAGGGAGTTTCATAAGAACAGTACCTCTCCCCTTTATGACCGGCAGACTTTGTCGGCTCTGAGGGGAGATTTTCTTTTAAAAGCCCTTTACAAACCGCCCCTTTTCTGGTATAATTAAAATGATATTTTATGCGAATCCATAGAAAAGAGGTACCGTTTTGGCAAACGAAAAGATCAGAAATTTCTGCATTATCGCACATATAGACCACGGCAAATCAACCCTCGCCGACCGTATTCTCGAAAAGACCGAGACAGTCGCCATACGTGATATGGAGGATCAGCTCCTCGATAACATGGACATCGAGCGCGAGCGCGGCATTACCATAAAGGCTCGTGCTGTGCGCCTGAAGTATACCGCTCAGGACGGCGAGGATTACATCTTCAACCTCATCGACACCCCCGGCCATGTTGACTTCAACTACGAGGTCTCACGTTCTCTTGCTGCCTGCGAGGGAGCTATCCTCGTGGTGGACGCCTCTCAGGGCATAGAGGCTCAGACTCTTGCCAACACCTACCTTGCTATCGAGCACGACCTTGAAGTAGTCCCCGTGGTGAACAAGATAGATCTTCCCTCGGCAGATCCGGAAAGAGTCTGCGCTGAGGTGGAGAATGTCATCGGCATACCGGCCATGGACGCTCCCCGTATCTCGGCAAAAATGGGTACCAATATCGAAGCGGTGCTGGAAAAGATAGTGACCGACATACCTGCTCCCACAGGCGATCCCCAAAAGCCGCTGAAAGCTCTTATATTCGACAGCTATTACGATTCCTACAAGGGCGTTATCATATATGTGAGAGTCAAGGAGGGCACTGTCCGCGTGGGAGACAATATCCGTCTCATGGCTACCGGAGCTGTTTTCACGGTAGTGGAAGCCGGCTTTATGGACGCCTCCTCCCTCAATAACAACGGCTCGCTGGAAGCCGGCGAGGTAGGCTATATCGCAGCCTCTATCAAGAGCATAGGCGATACCCGTGTGGGTGACACCGTTACCAACGACGAATTTCCCTGCGACGAGCCCCTTCCCGGCTACCGCAAGGTAAATCCTATGGTTTTCTCCGGTATATATCCTGCCGACGGCGCCAAGTACGGCGACCTCCGGGACGCACTGGAAAAGCTCCAGCTGAACGATGCTTCACTTTCCTTTGAGCCAGAGACCTCCGTGGCACTGGGCTTCGGATTCCGCTGTGGCTTCCTCGGACTTCTCCACATGGAGATAATTCAGGAACGCCTTGAACGTGAGTACAACCTGGATCTCATCACAACTGCTCCATCCGTTATCTACAAAGTCACCATGACCAACGGCGAGGTGCAGTACATCGACAATCCCACAAACTACCCCGATCCGGCGCTAATACAGACCGCCGAGGAGCCTATGGTCAAGGCGAGCATACTCTCCCCCTCGGAATACGTGGGAAATATTATGGAGCTCTGTCAGGACCGCCGCGGCGTTTTCAAGGACATGAAGTATCTTGACGATACCCGCGTGGAGCTGCACTATGAGCTTCCCCTCAACGAGATAGTGTACGACTTCTTCGATGTGCTGAAATCACGCACTAAGGGCTATGCCTCCTTCGACTATGAAATGTTGGGATACAGTCCCTCTAAGCTGGTCAAGCTGGATATCCTTCTTAACGGCGACGTGGTGGACGCTCTCTCGTTCATAATACACACCGACAAGGCTTACGGCAGAGCACGTAAAATAGCTGAAAAGCTCAAGGAGAACATTCCCCGTCAGCTTTTCGAGGTGCCGATACAGGCTGCCATAGGCGGAAAGATAATCGCCCGCGAGACGGTCAAGGCTATGCGTAAGGACGTTCTCGCAAAATGCTACGGCGGCGATATAACCCGTAAGAAAAAGCTCCTTGAAAAACAGAAGGAGGGTAAAAAACGTATGCGCCAGTTAGGTACCGTGGAGGTACCTCAGGAGGCATTCATGAGCGTGCTCAAGCTGGACAGCTGAGTGCGCTGCCTGTAAAGGAGGGCTGTTATGTTCAATCTGATAGTACTCGGGTCCGTCTCGTTCCTGACGTTCCTTTCACTGGTGACAGTTATCGCAGAGCCGCTGACCAGACGCAATTCGCCTGCCGGACGTTTTTTCCGTGCCATAAGGATACGCCTGCGAGAGCAGTCGCGCACCAGCTTCTGCGTTATTTCGCTGATACTTCTCCTGTGGGGACTTGTCATCCGCGATTCTAATTTCACCGGTATATGGATATTCATAGGTCTGCTGTTCCTGATGCTGCTCATACTGCACACCTCGGACATAATCGACCTTACCAGAAGAAGAAAAAAAGCCAAGAAGCTCGCTCTTCTGCCCCTCAGCAGACTTGCCGGCGAGACAGGTAGCGTACCTCTCACAAAGGAGCTGCCGGAGCTTGCTCCCCTTGCCCCTGCCGAGCCGGAAAGCACGGAAGAGCCTGAACAGAAAGGATAATGAAAAATGAGTATATACAACTGCCCATGCTGCGGAAAAAGAGGCTTCAATCCCTATACAAAGGGCATGGCCGGCAAAATGAACTCCAAAGGCAGGCCTTGCAAGGAATGCGGAAAGCGCTGTGTAAACGGAAAGGGTGCTACCATATTCAACGCCGTTTTCAGCGTGATAGTATTTATATGCTTCGTAACGCTGTTCCTCATCTCACAGAAATACGATTTTCTCGCCCGGAGAGAATTTCCTCTCATGCTGCTCATGCTCCTCTCAGAGTTCCTTGTGCCGAGACTGGTGAACGCATTCTTCTTCAAGATGACTCAGGCTATACGTCTTGATTACTGATGAACAGCCTCGGAATATACATCCATGTTCCGTTCTGCGGAAGGAAGTGTCCCTACTGCGACTTCTATTCCCTCAGCTACGACCGTTCCTCTGCTGAAAACTACGTGAATGCAGTTCTTAGGAATCTGACGCTTTATTCGGACAAGTCCGTGACCACTGACACGGTGTACTTCGGAGGCGGTACTCCCTCACTGCTCACTGCGGCACAGATAGACGATATTCTCTGCGGTGTACGCAGAAATTTCCTGCTGGACGAAAACGCCGAGATAACTCTGGAAGCCAATCCCGGCACCCTCAGTCCGGAAAAGCTCCGGGAGCTGCACAGCACCGGCGTGAACCGCCTTTCCTTCGGGGTGCAGTCAATGCTCGGAGAGGAGCTGAAGCTCCTTGGCAGGACTCATTCCGCCGACCGGGCTGCAAAGGCAGTCTGCGATGCCGCCGAAGCCGGCTTCACCAATATCTCTTGCGACCTTATGACCGCTCTGCCGGAACAGACTCCGGAAAAGCTGCGCCGGTCCGCAGAGCTGCTCACACAGCTGCCCATACAGCACGTTTCAGCCTACATCCTCAAAGCCGAGGAGGGCACGCCCTTTGCAGCCGGCAAGCTCCGGAACAGCCTCCCCGACGACGATACCGCCGCGGAGCTTTACCTTGAAACAGTCAGCCTGCTGGAGGAAAGAGGCTTCATGCAGTATGAGGTCTCGAATTTTGCCAGGAAAGGCTTCGAGAGCCGCCACAACTGCCGCTACTGGAAGTGCCTCGACTATATCGGCATAGGTCCCTCGGCGCACTCCTGCTATAAGGGAAAGCGCTTTGCCGTCCCCCGTGACCTCGCAGGCTTCATCCTGTCACCCATGCAGACCACAGTGATAACAGACGAAGCTCCCTGCGGCTTCGAGGAATATGCCATGCTCCGGCTGCGGCTCACCGAGGGGCTGGACCTTAACGAAGTCCCCGAGCACCGCAGTGACATAGAAAAAAAACTCCCTGCGCTCATAAACGCAGGGCTCGTCCGTCACAGCGGAAGCAGGATAAGCCTTACTCCCGAGGGCTTCCTCGTATCAAATTCGGTCATAGAACGCCTTATCTTCTGACTATTCAAGCAGCTCCCTGCGCATCTGCGCGAGGAGCTTTTTTTCGCGCCGCGATACCTGCACCTGCGTCATTCCCAGTGCCTTTGCGATCTTCGACTGCGTAAGACTGCGGAAATATCTAAGCTCCAGCAGCGCCCTGTCCGAAGGCTCCAGCCGCGACATTATCTGCCGCAGGGCAAGTATATCCACTATGCTCTCGTCCGGAGCCTCCGAGGGTATATCTATCTGTCCCTCGCCATCGTCGGGAGAGGTCAGCGAGATGAGAGGCTGGCTCACGCACAGTGCCTCCGACACATCGCTCTCGCTTTCACCTGAAAGTCCGGCAAGCTCTGAGATTAGCGGTTCACGCCCCTCTCTCTGGCGGAATTCGTCGCATGTCCTCTGGAGCCGCATGGACAGCTCCTTGAGGCTCCTGCTCACCTTTATAGTGCCGCCATCCCTGAAAAGCCGCTTTATCTCGCCAAGTATCACCGGTACAGCATAGGTGGAGAACTTTACTCCCCGGCTGGCGTCGAACACCTTTACCGCTTTCAGAAGCCCTATGCAGCCTGCCGAGTAAAGGTCATCGTATTCAATGCCCCGTCCGCGAAATTTGTTGGCGCAGAGGTGCACGAGCCCCAGATTCTCCTCCGCAGAGGGACGTCTGACCTCAGTTTCCATGCTCCGCCAGCCTTTTCCGCATGGTCACAGTAGTACCCTTGCCTGGGACGCTCTTTACCGCGAGCTTGTCCATGAACGACTGCATGACCGAAAAACCCAGACCAGAACGCTCCTCCTCGGGAGCTGTGGTGAAAAGCGGCTCCATAGCCTGCTCCACATCAGCGATACCGCAGCCCTTGTCCTTGACTCTTATGTATATCTCCCTGCCTCTGAGGAGCTTCACCGTGAGCTCAATGCTGCCGTATGTACCGCGGTAGGCATGTACCACAGCGTTGGTCACCGCTTCCGATACCGCCGTTCTTATGTCGGCGAGCTCCTCCACCGTTGGATCGCTCTGTATCATGAACGACGATACCACCGCCCTCGCCGAGCTCTCATTAACCGAAAGCGCCGGCATGACAAATTTTATCGAGTTTATGACTTCCATTTTTCATCCTCCTTCATGTTATCTTGACTATGCGCTCTATACCCGAAAGCTTCAGCACCCGCTTTATGTAGGGCTGAGTGTTCCTGACCTCGAGCCTGCCGCCGCATTCCTTCATCAGCTTGCTCCTGCCCATGATAAGCCCGATGCCGGAGCTGTCCATGAACGTTATGCTGGCGAGATCTATCGCCATTTCCCGGGGCTGTGCCGAAATGATATATCTGTCCAGCTGAGTGCGAAGCTCCTTGGCATTATGATGGTCTATCTCTCCGCTGAGCTTTGCAACAGCAGTGCCATTTTCTGATCTTATGTCTATCTTCATAGCTTTACCTCCGTTTCTTTTCCTTTCAATGCCTGATTATAGCACGTCCAACGCGCGGAACGTGTCGTTTTTGCAGAGCCGGAAAAAATATTCTTGAAATTATTGAAACTTTTCTCTGCGGATGATATAATATATCTGTATTTATCTTGAACTTTCAACAGGTGAAATTATGGCTAAACAATTCTGGAAAGGCAGCGCTCTTATCGCTCCCACCCCTGCCGCTCTCGTGACCTGCGGCAGCTGCGAACATCCCAACGTGCTCACTATCGGCTGGACAGGCATAATCTGCACCCGTCCGCCCATGACCTATATATCCGTGCGCCCGGAAAGATTTTCCCACGATATTATCATGGAGTCCGGCGAATTCGTCATCAACCTTACGACCTCTGCTATGTGCCGTGAGACCGATTTCTGCGGAGTGAAAAGCGGCAGAGATACCGACAAGCTCGCCGCCTGCGGCTTCCATACAATCCCGGGACAGCAGGTAGCCGTTCCGCTCATAGAGGAGTGTCCCGTGAGCCTCGAATGCCGCGTCACCGAAGCAAATCCTCTTGGTTCCCACACCATGTTCCTTGCTGAGATAGTGGGAGTGGATGCCGACGAGCGCTTCATCGACAGCAAGGGCAAGCTCAACCTCCAGCAGTGCGGACTAATGGCTTACGCCCACGGAGAATACTTTGCCCTCGGCAGAAAGCTGGGCGATTTCGGCTTCTCGGTGCGAAAAAAGAAAAAGCACAGCCCTGCTCCCCTGAACAGGAGATGACGCTTCAAGACGTCATGTCCTGAATGTAGCTCCTGAGCTCGGCTTCGCTTTCCATGGGGATACCTCCGGCGAGCTGCTGCTGGTCGTAGTCCGAGAGCAGCGAAATATCGAAGTCTATATACTTGCAGGGCTCGCTCATTCCTCTGCGGAAAACGGCGATCCTGCCATCATATTCAGCAACTGTATAAAGCGGCGGTGCAGGCTCGGTCTGTGCCGCCGCCTGTCTTGCTCCGACTCTCCGGACACGGTTGCTCTGCCCCATAGCGCAGACCATTATGAAACCGGACGCTGTAAGCGCTGCGAACATAGTAAGAAATAACCTTTTTTTCATTGAATTTTCCATTTTTAAGTTCTCCAATTGCCGAATTTGTTGTAAATATTATCCCCGCTTTTCCCTATCTTATACAATTTGACGTTTTTTTCATAAAACGCTTAACATCGGCAGGGAAATGTGGTATAATGTAGTGTGTATAATTGTTTAAAAATCTTTGAAAGGAGCTGTCGCCGTTCCATGCTGAACGGCAACTCTGGTACAATGAACGATAATATTATAAACAGACCTATCCGCAGCAGCGCTCCGCCTCCAGCAGACAGCGCTGAGCATAACGTGCTACCACTGAGGAACGCACATCAGGGCGCACCCTATCCCGGTGCAGAGCAGCAGCCATACGGTCAGCCGCCGCAGTACGGCGCTCCGGCAGGCGCTTATCCTCCCGGAAGGAATCCTCAGAAAAAGCCCAAGAAGAAAAAGAACAAGGGACTGGTCATCTTCAAGAAAATAATGACCGTCATCGCAACTACCCTGCTCTCGCTGTTCTTAGTCATGGTAATCACCGGTACAATCGTCGCTACCGCGCTTACGGTGTACGTGCTCGACTTCATGGAGGACTCTACCAGAATCACACTTCAGGAGCTTGAATCCGGAAGCGACACCCTGTTCTACACCACCACCACCGATGAAGAAGGCAACGAAAAGCTCAAGATAATCCACAGAGTCAAGACCGACGTGCAGCGTATCCCCGTTTCTATCGACAAGATTCCTCAGCACGTCCGCGATGCCTTCGTATACACCGAGGACGAGCGTTTCTACACCCACGAGGGTGTTGACTACAAGCGTACCTTCTCTGCATTCGTGAATATGTTCCTGCATATCTACGATACCGAGCAGGGTGGTTCGACCATTACCCAGCAGCTCATAAAGAACCTCACAGGCGATAACGAGCACTCTCCTCAGCGTAAGATTCGTGAGATATTCAGCGCCATGCAGCTGGAAAAATCCTACACCAAGGATGAGATACTCGAGGAATACCTCAACTACATCGGCTTCGGCGGAGCTGTAAACGGTATAGAGCTCGCCTCGCTCCAGTATTTCGGAAAGCATGTCAACGAGCTCACCACTCCCGAGGCGGCAGTCCTTGCGGCTATCCCCAAGAGCCCGGAGGAATTCGGTCCGTTCACCGAATACTACGACAAGTACGGCGAATTCACCAGCGGACGTCTCGCCAACAGAGACCGTCAGAAGTACGTTCTCTACAAGCTCTACGACAACGGAGCTATAACCTACGACGACTACCAGAAATATCTCAATACACCTATCGTCTACGCAGATACTGCCGAGTACGATGAGCTCCACCCCGAAAAGAAGGCGGAAGAGCTCGTTAACGAGAACAAGGCAAATTCATGGGAGGTCGATGCCGTTTACCGAGAGTTCGAGACCTACCTCATGGACAAGTACCATTTAAACGAGATTGAAGCCCGCAACCGCATAAACAAGGGCGGCTATAAGGTATACACCACTATCGACCACCAGATGCAGGAATACGTTACCGAGAAATTCCTCGACATCAATAATATCGTCAGCGAGGGCTATGTATTCAGATGGGCAGACCTCGACGGCGACGGCAAAGCGGAAGAATACAAGCCTCACCTTGCTTTCGTTGCCCTTAACTACGATGGAACCGTTCGTGCTCTCGTCGGTCAGTGGGGCGAGAAGAAACATTCTCTCGTTACCAGCTGGGCTGACCACGATCCCCGTCCGGTAGGTTCGACCATCAAGCCTATCTCCGGATACGGCTACTGTATCGAGCACAACCTCGTTCACTGGGGCTCACCCATGACCGATAAGAGTATCTTGATCGATCCTGATACTCATCTCCCATGGCCTGAGAACTACGACGGTCCTGCTACCGGTATCACACGTCCCCTCTACTACTTCCTCCAGAACTCTGTAAATACAGTTTCTGCGCAGCTCGTAGAAATGGGTACCCGTGAAGAAGTATACAAGTTCGTAACTGAAAATATGGGACTCCGTCTCAATCCTGACTACGACGTGGATTACTCTCCGCTTTCAATCGGTCAGCTCCGCTACGGTGTTACCCTCGAAAACCTCGTTAACGCTTACATCCCTTACGGCAACCCGAATTACGGCGTATACAATCAGGCTCACATCATCACAAAGATAGAGGACAGCAACTCTCAGGTCATCTACCAGAACGACGGTAATGCTACTCAGGCGGTAAGCCCTGAGACAGCCTATGTTATGAACCGTCTTATGAAAATGGTCGTTGAGCACGGTACCGGTATTGATGCACAGCTCAGCAACAAAGTAGTAGTCGGCAAGACCGGTACATCTGAAAACTGGTGGGATCTCGCATTCGTCGGTCTTACCCGCGATTTCGTCAGCGGTATCACTATCGGATACGATGTTAACAGCAAATTACTTGAGCTCCCCCATGCACTTTCATCAGCTCAGCTCTGGAAAAACATAATCGGCGAATACGCCAACAACAACTTCCTTGACACGCCAAGAGACTTCGACGTGTGCGAAACTGTAATAGCCGAGCCCATGTGCTCATCCTCAGGAATGAGAGCTGGTTCAGGCTGTCCTCACGGAATCACAGGCTACTGGAAGCCTGATTACGCTCCTATCTGCAACGGCGGTCACTACGTTAAGCCTACCGAGCCGGAAGGCGGCGAGGGCGGCGATAACAACGGCGGAGGCGAAGCCGGCGGTGACAATAACAGCGGAGGCGAAGCCGGCGGTGACAATAACGGCGGCGGTGACGCCGGAGGTGGCGACAACGGCGGCGGCGGAGATAACGGCGGCGGCGAATTCGGAAATTGGTAAAGGTGATATTTTGAACGAAAATCTAAGATTATGCTGTCCTTGCCACTTCGGTCTGGAAAGCGTACTCAAATACGAGATACTCAAAATAGGCGGTACTGACCTCAAGGTCAGTGACGGCAAGATAAGCTTCAGCGGCGATGAAAATGTCCTCGCAAGAGCGAACCTCTGCCTCGCGACCGCCGAGAGAGTTCTCATTGAACTCATAGAGTTCAGAGCCACTTCCTTTGAGGAGCTCTTTCAGGGCGTCAAGGCTGTGGAGCTTGAACGCTTCATCGGTCCAAAGGATGCCTTCCCCGTAAAGGGACATTCCCTCAATTCTGCCCTGCACAGCGTTCCGGACTGCCAGTCCATAGTGAAAAAGGCAGCCGTTGAACGCCTTAAAGAAAAATACGGAATAAGCTGGTTCGAGGAGACCGGCGCCCCCGTACAGATCAAGTTCAGCATTATGAAGGACATCGTGAGCCTTTACCTCGACACCAGCGGTACAGGACTCCACAAGCGCGGATACAGGCGGAATTCCAATGCCGCTCCTATCAAGGAGACTCTCGCCGCAGGTATAGTCGATCTGGCAAGAGTACGCCCTGATTCCATTGTCTGCGATCCCTTCTGCGGCAGCGGTACTATCCTTATCGAAGCCGCTTTGAAAGCGCTGAAGATAGCTCCCGGCATAAACAGAAGATTCGCCGCTGAAAAGTGGGAATGCTTCGGCTCAAAAATATGGCAGGAGGAGCGCTCAAGGGCTATCGACTCTGTTGACCGTTCCGCAGAATTCCACGCTATAGGCTCGGACATTGAGGACGCCGCAGTGGCGCTGGCTCTCGACAATGCCCACAAAGCCGGCATAAAGTCCAGAGTAAAGATCGAGCAGGCTGACATCTCGTCTTTCAGACATCCGGAAAACTCAATAGTGATATGCAATCCGCCATACGGTGAACGACTCCTCGAGCTACGTGAGGCCGAGGAGATATACCGCAGAATGGGCAAGGTACTCGGAAAAGGCGGCAGCCGTCAGAGCTACATCATCTCGCCCCATGAGCAGTTCGAGCAGTTTTTCGGTGCAAATGCCGGCAAGCGCAGAAAGCTCTACAACGGCATGATAAAGTGCCAGCTCTATATGTACTTTTAGGTGAACGCCATGGAAACTGCATTGCTTGTGATAGGTCTGGCAATACTGGTGCTGCTGGTCATCCTGCTTATCAGGACAGGCAGCTCCGGAAACGCAGAGCTGAAAGCTCTTATTGACAGTACAAGAACAGAAAACGCCCAGAACGACCGCCAGCTCAGGGAGGAGATCTCCGGGAGCGTCATGAACAGTATGCGGAGTCTGGGCGATATTCTCAGCTCCGGACAGAAAAGTTCCGGAGAAAGTATAAACGAACAGCTGAGACTGCTGGAAAACCGATTCAAGACTCTCGAAGCCAGCAACGAACAGAAGCTGGAGGCTATCCGTGCCTCTATGTCCCGTCACCTGCTGAGCATACAGGACGAAAATAACAAGAAGCTGGACGCCATACAGTCCGCTGTGAACGAAAAGCTGGAAAACAAGATGAACGAGTCCTTCCGGCTGGTCAGCGAGCGCCTCGAACAGGTCTACAAGGGACTGGGAGAGATGCAGTCTATCGCTTCCGGTGTTGGCGACCTGAAAAAGGTCCTCTCCAACGTGAAGAACCGGGGTATCCTCGGTGAGATACAGTTGGGCGCCATACTGGAGGACATCCTCGCTCCCGAGCAGTTCGACAGGGAGACCGCTACCATACCCGGCAGTCCCAACAGAGTAGAGTTCGCCGTTAAGCTCCCCGGAGGCGACAACGGCAGCAGCATTTACCTCCCTATCGACTCAAAATTCCCCGGCGATACCTTCGCCGCTCTTCAGGACGCTTACAGCTCCGGAAGTCCCGAAGCCGTTTCAGAAGCCAAAAAGCAGCTCTCCGCTGTGGTGAAGAAGTGCGCCAAGGACATCCGCGATAAATACGTCCAGCCACCATATACCACGAATTTCGGAATTATGTTCCTCCCCTTCGAGGGACTTTACTCCGAGGTGGTCAGCAGCGGTCTTATCGAGACTCTCCAGAAAGAATACAGCGTCAGCGTAGCCGGTCCCTCCACAATGGCTGCAATGCTCAATTCCCTGCAAATGGGCTTCCGCACCCTTGCCATACAGCGAAAGAGCAATCAGGTGTGGGAGATTCTCGGTGCGGTAAAATCAGAGTTCCTTACGTTCAGCAAGGCTCTTGAGGAAACTCAGAAGCATATCAAAAAGGTGGACGACGACCTTGAAAAGCTTGTGGGAGTCCGCACAAGACAGATCAACCGCAGACTCAGTGCTGTGGAAACTCTCAGCGGCGATACAGCCGAAATGACAGATGAGCTATAAATCCCTGCTCGCTCTCCGCTTTTCCCCGGAGGCGAGCTTGTTCTTTGGTGATATATGAACTACATCCTGAAAAGAAAGCTCCTGCACTTTTTCTTTCCCACCCGATGTCCGGTGTGCGGCGAATTCATCGGCGCCCTTGACAGCTTCTGTCCCGCGTGCACTGATAAGGTGACATCGTTCCGTGGCAGCGCAGATATTAAAGGAGCCTCCGGCTTCACTGCCGCATTCGAGTACGACATAAACATCTCGCCGGCTGTGATCCTGCTGAAAAAAGGCGTCTGCGGCAATGCAGACTACGCTCTGGGGAGAGCTCTTGCGGGAAGGCTGAAGGAGAATAACGTCCCCGGAAATGTGGATATTATCGTACCGGTGCCCCTCCACAGGTCAGCAAGACGCAGGCGCGGCTTCAACCAGACCGAGCTCATATCCGCTGTGGTCAGCCGGGAGCTCGGTATCCCCGTGGTAAGCAATGCCTTGGAAAAATCCGCCAAGACCGCCGACCAGAAGCACCTTGACAGCATTCACCGCAGGACTAACCTTAGGGGTGCTTTCAGAGCAGTCCGTCCGGAGCTTATATCCGGCAAAAGAGTGCTCCTCATAGACGATGTTTCCACCACGGGAAGCACTCTTGTTGAGCTCACGGAGCTGCTGCTCGCTTCCGGTGCAAGCTCGGTACACTGTGCCGCCTGCTGCAAAACTCCTCCCAAAAGGAGAAAGCAGCCCAAAGACGAATGATGATTTGACATTTTCTTCACATTGTTATATAATATCTTTATCGTGCGAAGTACAAACAGCTTCGCTCAGCATAAACAGGAGGTCCAAAATGAACAAGGAAATTTACGAAAAGTATGATATATTCGACGCCCATGCCCATATTTTCCCAGAAAAAATAGCCGAAGCCGCTACCGAAAATATCGGCAGCTTCTACGGCATTCCCATGAACGGCTGCGGTGTGAGCGAAAAGCTCATTGAGAGCGGCAGCAAGATAGGCGTAAGCGGCTACCTCGTGTGCTCCACAGCTACCGCTCCCCACCAGATAAGCCACATAAATTCCTTCATCAGCAGCGAATGTTTCGCTCATCCCGAGTTTTACGGCTTCGGCACCACACATGCCGACTCCAAGGACATCGCCGCTGACATCCACCAGATCGAAAAGCTCGGGCTCCACGGCGTAAAGCTCCACCCGGATTTCCAGAAATTCAACGCCGACTCCCCCGAGGCTTACAAGATATATGAGATCATCGAGGACAGGCTCCCCGTACTCATCCACTGCGGCGACAACAGATACGATTACTCCGCTCCGGAGCGTATCGCCAATGTCCACAGAGACTTCCCCAAGCTGAAGATACTTGCCGCTCATCTTGGAGGCTATCAGTGCTGGGACGAAGCCGAAAAGTACCTCAAGGGCGATGATACGCTGAAATTCGACATAAGCAGCTCCCTCGCCTTCATCTCTCCTGGAAAAGCCATACATCTTATACACACCTACGGCAGCGAGAACTGCTTCTTCGGTTCTGACTTTCCCATGTGGAACCACGACGAGGAACTTGAACGACTTCTTGCCCTCGGACTTACCGAGGAGGAAAACCGCATGATACTCTCAGAAAATATAAGGAGATTTCTCGGCATCTGAAGCTCCTCCGCATAAAACACCGCACTGCGATGAATCGCAGTGCGGTGTTTTTCATTGTGTCAGAGTCTGCTGCGGAAATCCTTGTAACCGAAATCACGGAGGAGCTCCGTTGTGCCGTCAGCCTTAAGAAGCATTATCGCCGGCAGCGGCATACCGTTGAAGGTATTGTTCTTGACCATGGAATATATCGCCATATCGCCGAATACGAGCCTGTCGCCAATGCTTAGTGGGGTGTCGAAGGAATACTCCCCTATCACATCGCCGGCAAGGCAGGTCTGTGAACCGAGGCGGTAGCTGTACCGTTTCTCACCGGCTTCTCCGGAGTCGAAAAGCGGCGGGCGGTATGGCATTTCCAGAACATCCGGCATATGGCAGGCTGCGGACGTATCCAGTATGGCTATGGGCATATCATTCTCCGTCAGGTCGAGGACCTCGGTGACAAGATACCCAGCATTGAGAGCGATAGCCTCGCCTGGCTCCAGCCACACCTCAAGACCGTACTTCTCCTGCATACGGCGTATACAGCGTTCAAGGCGCGGGATGTCATAACCCTCCCGGGTTATGTGGTGACCTCCACCGAAGTTTATCCACTCAATGGACGGAAGTATGTCCCCGAATTTTTCCTCAACTGCGCCGAGGGTGCATTCAAGGTCGTCGGAATCCTGCTCACAGAGCGTATGAAAGTGCAGTCCCGTAACGCCCCGGAGATCATCGTCACGGAAGTTTCTCCTCGTTATGCCCAGCCGCGACTTCGGCGAGCAGGGATCGTATATCTCATGCCCCTCCTGAGTTGAAAGCTCGGGATTTATCCGCAGACCTATCTTCTTTCCGGCAGCAAGCACGCGGTCGCGGTACTTATCCAGCTGAGAAAAGGAATTGAAGATGATATGTCCGCAGCAGCTTATTATCTCGTCCATTTCGCTCTCGCGGTAGGCTGCCGAGAACACATGGTTCTCCCTGCCCATTTCCTCTGCCCCCAGCTTCGCCTCAAAAAGTCCGCTGCAGGCTGTTCCGGCAAGGTACTCGCCTATCATGGGATAAAGGTGATAGCAGGAAAAAGCCTTCTGCGCCAGAAGTATCTTTGCACCGGTACGCTCCTGAACTCCGCGGAGTATCTCCAGATTGCTCCGTAGCTTTTCCTCGTCTATGACATAACAGGGCGTAGATACGCCCTGTTTCAGTTTATTCAGTTTTTCCGTCATATAAACTTGACTGCTGTGCCGTATGCAACGACCTCTGCTGCGCCCTGAGCCACCTCAGAGGACATATACTCAAAGCCTACAACAGCATCGGCACCAGCCTGCTGAGCCTGAGCGATCATTCTCTGTTTTGCAATGTTTCTTGCCTCGTTCATCATTTCGGTATAGCCCTTGAGCTCGCCGCCTACGAGGTTCTTCAGACCAGCCATGAAGTCTCTGCCGACGTTCTTGGTCTGAACGGTAGCGCCCTCAACGATGCCGAGGATCTCGAAGTTTTTTCCGCTTATCATGTTAGTAGTTGTAATAATCATTTTAGTTCACCATTCCTTTAAATTGTTTTAGTCAACGAGTGTAGGATCGAAGTCCTCTTCCCAAGGGAGTCCCCACTTGTTAAGAGCGTCCATGAACGGATCGGGATCAAATTCCTCGATATTGTACACACCGGCTTTTTTCCATGTGCCTGTCATTATCATCATTGCGCCTATCATAGCAGGTACGCCTGTGGTGTAGGAAATAGCCTGCGAGCCCACTTCCTTGTAACACTCCTGATGATCGCAGATATTGTAGAGGTAGTAATTCTTGTCCTTGCCGTCTTTCTTTCCGCGGAAGATACAGCCTATATTGGTCTTGCCCACTGTTCTTGGGCCAAGAGAAGCAGGATCCGGGAGAACTGCCTTCAGGAACTGAAGAGGTACTATCTCCTTGCCCTCGTACATGATAGGCTCTATGGAAGTCATTCCCACGTTCTCAAGGCACTTGAGATGTGTAAGGTAGCTCTGTCCGAAGGTCATGAAGAAGCGTATGCGCTTTATGCCCTTGATGTTCAGTGCAAGGGACTCCAGCTCCTCGTGGTGGAGGAGGTACATATCCTTTTCGCCCACGCCCTTGAAGTTGTAAACGCGCTTGATCTCCATAGGCTCGGTCTCTACCCACTTGCCGTCCTCGATGTAGCTGCCCTTGGCGGAGACCTCGCGGATGTTTATCTCGGGATTGAAGTTGGTAGCGAAGGGATAGCCGTGATCGCCGCCGTTGCAGTCGAGGATGTCGATATAGTTGATCTCATCGAACTGGTGCTTCATGGCATATGCGGAGAAAACTCCGGTAACGCCGGGATCGAAGCCGCTTCCCAGAAGAGCTGTTATACCAGCCTTTTCAAATCTCTCGCGGTATGCCCACTGCCACTTGTACTCGAACTTAGCTGTATCCAGCGGCTCATAGTTTGCAGTATCCACGTAATGAGTCTTGGTAGCAAGGCAGGCGTCCATGATAGTGAGGTCCTGATAAGGCAGAGCAAGGTTCAGCACCACGTCCGGCTTATAGCTGTTGATGAGAGCAATGAGCTCGTCAACATTATCAGCGTTCACCTGAGCTGTCTCGATGACAGTTTTTGTGGTGGGCTGGAGCTTCTCCTTGAGAGCGTCGCACTTAGACTTTGTCCTGCTTGCGATCATAATGCCCTCAAAGACCTCGCTGTTCTGGCAGCACTTGTGGATAGCAACGGAGGCAACTCCTCCGCAGCCGATGATCATACATTTTCCCATTGATTTATACCTCCTTAGAAATCATAAGAGTCTTTATTCTTATAGCAGACGAAGAACACAGAAACGGCAAACGCACAAAAGGCTATGGCTGCAAAGGTGAATATCCTTGCAAAGAAGCCGTCCCTTACCTTCTGAGTACGTGAAGCAGTAAGTATACTGTTCTCGTCAATGTCTGAGCTGTCCATGATTCTGTCGTACTCGGTATCCCAATGCTTTGCATAGGCTACCTCCACTATATTACCGATCTTGTCCTTTGAGCTTCTCGGGATATAGAACTTCATAGTCTGACCGCCCTTGAACGTTATATCAACTATACAAACGCGGTAGAGATCGGCATGCGTAAGGGAACTGTCATTAAATCCGCTGAGAGTCTTGAAGCTCTTTATCGGCACGCTGGTGACCTCATAGAAATCCTTGTCACTGACGTAATCCTCGTAATCCTTATTCACCCAGCACTTTTCAGTGTCATTGCAGGTATAGGCAAAAAAGCCGGTTATAACAGTCAGAACGACGGCAGCGATGAACAGTCCCTTCTGAAGCTTAGTCTTAAATATCTTTTTCATATTATTCTCCCATATCATGTTAAGGACACACCCCTATGTCCTGTTATGAAAGTGCGAGCAGCATCTCCCGTATCACCTTGCAGGCAACTGCCGTTGAGACTCCGCTCTGGTCATAGACGGGACTGAGCTCGTTCACATCGCAGCCTACTATATTCAGCTTGCTGCAAACGAAAGTTATTGCCTTCCTCAGCTCCTCGAATGTCACTCCTCCGGCTTCGGGAGTTCCCGTGCCGGGGAATATGGATGGATCAAGCACGTCAAGGTCAAGAGTGAAATACACGTTTTTGCCCCTGAGCTTTTCAACGACTTCCCCAAGTCCGTCAAAGCTGAATTTGTGCATTTCAGTGTGCCCGTCGGCGAAGCGGAACTCATCGCGGTCGCCGCTCCTTATTCCGAACTGGAATATGTGGCTGTCCCCCACCAGTTCCCAGCAGCGTCTCAGTACGCAGGCATGGGACATCTTCTGTCCGAGGTAATCGTCCCGAAGATCAGCGTGGGCGTCGAAGTGTACGATATACAGGTCATGGAATTTTTCCTTCACCGCCCTGACCGAACCGAGGGTGACAAGGTGCTCGCCGCCTATCATAAACGGCAGCTTGCCGTCGGAGAGTATCGTCTCCGAGCGCATAGCTATATCTGCAACTGCACTATCGGTGTTTCCGAATGGCAGTTCCAAGTCGCCGCTGTCAAAATAGGAATAGTCCAGCATATCCCTGTCCTGATAGGGACTGTAAGTCTCTATGCCGAAGCTCTCGTTCCTTATGGCTGAGGGACCGAATCTCGTTCCCGGACGGAAGCTGGTAGTTCCGTCGAAGCCTGCTCCGAAGAGGACTATCTTAGCCTCAGCGTATTCGCTGTCGCAGGCGATAAAGGTCTGTACGTTCTTATTCAACATCCTTCAGCAGCTCCTCAACGTAATTCGGCAGTGCGAATGCTCCCACATGGAGGCGGGAATTATAGTATCTGGTTTTTATGCCCAGCATACTCCATTTTGTGCCGTTATAATCATTGGTAGGGTGGTACTTCTTTGAAGCAAAGCCGAACAGCCAGTGTCCCGATGGATATGTGGGAATGTGTGCCTGATAGACCTTGCTTATGGGGAAGCTCTCCACTATCCTCTTGTGGGAGCGCTGCATAGCGGCGGCGTCCTCGGCGTAGAAAGGACTTTCATGCTGGTTCACCATGATTCCGTCCTCCCGGAGAGCCTTGAAGCAGCTTCCGTAGAATTCTTTGGTGAAGAGTCCCTCACCCGGACCGAATGGATCCGTGGAATCAACTATTATAACATCGTATTTGTTCTCGCAGCGGCGGATAAACTTCACACCGTCCTCGTAGTAGACATTCACCCTCGGATCGTCGAAGCGGCAGGCTGTTGTGGGAAGGTACTGCTTGCTGACCTCCACCACGAGCTCGTCTATCTCCACGAGGTCAATGCTCTCAACTCCCGGATAGCGTGTGAGCTCGCGGACAACTCCGCCGTCGCCGGCACCGATAACGAGGATGTTCTTGGGATCGGGATGAACTGCCATAGGCACATGAGTTATCATCTCATGATAGATGAACTCGTCTTTTTCCGTTAGCATCATATAGCCGTCAAGGGTGAGGAATCTTCCGAACTCCTTGGAATCGAACACGTCTATCCGCTGGAATTCGCTGTTTCCGCTGTAAAGCTGGTGGTCTACCTTTATTGAAAATTTAACATTCGGAGTGTGACGCTCCGTGAACCAAAGTTCCATAATTACCTCCGTTGGATATAGAGTTATCAGTCCTCGTCAAAGGGAGGACCGCCTGCACTGCCCTTCATAGCTATCTTCAGATATACTGGTGTCAGTATGAATGCCAGCAGGAAGCATACCACAAGACCGATTCCCAGTGAGCTGAGGAATGCAGGCAGGAATTTCATAGGCTCGCCGTGCTTCTTGGACATGAAGTAGGCAAAGGTCACCATAGCGGCAGTCATTACCGGAGTGAAGAAGACGTCCGTGATAAGGCTCTCGAGGGATCTTGCTCCGAGGCTTCCCCGCTCAAGACCGCACCTTTCGCTGGCTCCCTTTGAAATAGGTCCAATGGGCACCAGAAGTCCTATTATAAGGCTAATGGCGGCACTGATAAGGAAGCTTGTGATAAAGCCGGGAACGGTAAAATGTCCGGACATGATATTTCCTATGAGCGACATACAAAGGCTCATGGTAACTCCCATGAGGACGCTCATTTTTCTTCCTACCTTTTTCATATTCATAGTTCTTCCTCCTTATGCCAGAACATTGAGGTGCTCGATGTTGATGTCCTCAGTGCCTGTCATCTGACATCCCTTTTCCTTGGCATACTTTATGTATTCGATTATCTCCGGAGTTATCAGCTCGCCGGGAGCAAGGATAGGTATTCCCGGAGGATAGCACATTACGAATTCTGTGCATACGCTTCCCACCGCCTCGTCAAGGGTGAGCGAGCGCTTGGGAGAATAGAATGCCTTTCTCGGAGCCTCTGCAACTATGGGGTTGATGTACTCCTGAGTGAGCATTCCTGCTCCGGACTTTCCGAAGCGGCGCTTTATCTCGGACATGGCGCTTATAAGGCGCTCTATGTCACGTTTTCTGTCGCCAACAGAGATGTATGCAAGGATGTTGCCGATGTCACCGAATTCTATCTGAATGTCGTACTCGTCCCTGAGGAGGTCGTAGACCTCGATGCCTGCCAGTCCCACGGGGAGCGTATATACCGAGAGCTTTGAAACGTCGAAATCGAAGATACTGTCGCCGTTTATGAGCTCCTTCGAGAAGGCATAGTAGCCGCCGATAGAGTTTATCTCCTCACGGGCGTATTCTGCCATTTCAACGGTCTTGGCGAATATCTCCCTGCCGCTGAGAGCGAGTCTCTTACGGGAAATATCCAGACTGGAAAGCAGCAGATAGGAAGCGCTGGTGGTCTGAGTAAGATTCACTATCTGGCGCATATAATCGGAGTTTATCCTTTCGCCCATGAGCAGGAATGAGCTCTGTGTGAGACTTCCTCCGGACTTATGCATACTTGCCGAGGCTATATCTGCTCCCGCAGCCATTGCAGAAACGGGAAAGCCCTCGCCGAAATAGAAATGCGTACCGTGAGCCTCGTCCGCCAGCACCAGCATACCGTGAGCGTGTGCAAGTTCGGTTATCCTTTTCAGGTCGGAGCATATGCCGTAATATGTGGGATTGTTCACCATTATCGCCTTGGCGTCGGGATTTGCCTTAATAGCTTCCTCCACCTGTGCCACCGACATACCGAGAGCTATTCCCAGCTGATGATTGACATCGGGATTTACGTATACCGGTATAGCTCCTGTGAGGATAAGGGCGTTTATAGCGCTGCGGTGAACATTTCTGGGCATGATTATCTTGTCGCCCTCCTTGCAGGCGTACATTATCATGCTCTGCACCGCCGAGGTGGTGCCGCCCACCATGAAGAAAGCGTTTGCTGCTCCGAAAGCCTGGGCAGCGAGCTCCTCAGCGTCCTTGATGACGGATACCGGGTGGCAGAGGTTGTCCAGCGGCTTCATGGAATTTACATCCACGTTCATGCAGTCATCGCCGAGAAATTCAGTAAGCTCCATATTTCCCCTGCCGCGCTTGTGACCTGGAACATCGAAGGGCACTACCCTCATGCGGCGGAATCTTCTCAGAGCCTCGTATATGGGAGCGTCAACCTGTGAAAGTGCCATTTCCGTAAACATTCCTTCCGCTGAAAATTTCTATCATTTCCCTCTTCAGCGCCGTAGTTATCTCCAGACGGCGGCTGGGAGGGAGCTCGTTTACATCGGTATTGAAGAGGTAATTCTGCAAGTCCAGCTCCTTTATGAGCATCTTTGTATGGAACATATTCGCCTGATACACGTTTATGTCCACAGCGTCGTACTTCAGGAGAGTGGCGTCATTGATATAGTCCTGTATGGAGGTTATATCGTGGTCTATGAACAGTTTTTCTCCGTCGAGATTGCGGGTAAAGCCTCTTACCCTGTAATCCATTGTGATTATATCGGAATCAAAGCTTCCGATGAGATAGTCCAGAGCCGTGAGAGGCGTTATTTTGCCGCAGGTCGCAACGTCTATGTCCACGCGGAAGGTGGCTATGCTGGTATCCGGGTGGAACTCGGGATAGGTATGTACGGTGACATGGCTCTTGTCGAGGTGAGCCACTGTCTCGGTACCTCCGGCGGGTATCATAGTATCATCGGCGATAAGGAAGGTCGCGGAGGCTCCCTGAGGATCGTAGTCCTGCCGGGAAACGCTGAGCACCTGAGCTCCTATCATCTCGGTCAGATGAGTCATTATGTCGGTGATACGCTCCGAGTTATACTGCTCGTCTACATACGCTATATACTCCTGCTGAGCTCTTGCTGTTTTCGCATAACAGACGTCATAGATATTGAAGCTCAGCGATTTTGTCAGATTATTGAAGCCGTAAAGCTTTAATTTATTTTCCATAAACACACCTCAGAAAAAAACACGTACAGGCTGTTTCAGCCCATACGTGCCACGAATTCTAATGCTTTATGCAACAGACATTCCTTTGGTTTCAGAGTCTATATAAGCAAGATAACTCCACCTTTTACTACTCTTATTGACCTTTCACAAGCTGATGAAAACTTATAAAAATGTATCGGCGCACAGCCGAATCAATAAGGCAACAGAAGTTGCCAGCCGGTTTTTCCGGCGGTCTTGCTTTGAAACCGAAGCTTCTTTTGCAATTTTATTTATTTTACCACATTTTCGTTCCGCTGTCAATAGTTTACGCATAAATTGTACCGGCGCTGCTGCAAATTATTGCTCCTCGCCGGAAGCCGTCATTTCTCCGGTAGGATATGAGCAATAATTTGCAGGTCTGCCTTACGGCAGACAGCGGCAAAGCCGCTCAGCGCTGGAGCTGTAAACGAAGTCAGCTGCCTTTCTTTTTTGAGCCGTAAAGCCAGAAGCCTGCGGTCATTAGCAGAGTCAGAGCAGCTCCGGCAACAGACACCCACAGACCGGTCTCATTCATGGGAGCCTTGTATTCGACGGTGATTCTGTGCTCGCCGGCAGTTATAGGAAATCCTATGAACGAAAGGTTAGTTCGGAAGTAGTCCACCTTTTCGCCGTCAACAGTTATGCAGAAGTGCTTGTCGTAGGGGAAGGAGATATTGAACCAACCATCCTCTTTGACATCCACTGTGCCGGAAATAGTGTCACCCAGAGGATCCTCAGTGTCTATGACCAGAGGCACCTTGTTATCCATGGCGCTGCGGAAAACGCTGCCGTCAACGGTACAAGCCTCAAGCCCGGAGATAGTGTAGTTTCCGGCGGAGAATTCCATGTCCAGAGTGGTTATAGGCTCGTTGGAGGAAAGTACGTACGAAAAGACATAGTTGCCGTTGTTGTACTTCCAGTTAGGATCGGTGAGCTTGTTCTTTACGCCGTTTATGGTGAGATGTATGTCCGACTGCCGGGAGATCCTTCCGATGCGGTTATCCGCAAAGGCGGTTATGATGAGTACCTTGTCCTCCACCGGTTCATCCAGCTCTATCATAGCCTTTATAGGCTTCTTGCTCTTCACCGTGAACATACGGTTGCCGTAGGATATTCCCTTATACGAGGCAAGACTGCTGAAATCCACCTCCAGCCACTGAGTATGCTCCGGAGCCATGCCCTTATCCTCGTTCTCCTCAGGGACTATTATGTTAGTGAGAAGAGTCTCCTGCTGGTACTCCCACGGAAGCGACATATACCTGTCCTCGGGCATGGTATTGCTGCACACATAGCCCAGAGGAAAAGCGTTCTCGTTTCTGAACACCGAATAATCTCCGGAGGTGCTCGCAAGGCTCTCGCCAAACATCTCATCGCCGTCCTTGGCAAGCCTGTACCGGCAGCCCATGAGAGTATTGAAAAGTATATTCTTAGGCTGCATATGGATAGCGTTGTTGCGGGTACCAATCTCGCAGCTGGACGAATAGAACCTGAATTTCCTGAAATCCGGATTGCTCAGTGAGGAATAGATATTGGTGGTAAGATAGTCGGTGCGGTAGACCTTGTTCACCGTCATGCTGAGAGCCGGATCCTCCGCGAAACGGTAAACGTCTGTATCGCTGTCGAGAGTCTCCGAAACAAGCTGCTTTGGCTCATCACTGTAAAGCTCCCTCATTTCGCTGAGCTTCACAAAATTGTCCAGACAGCCCATTCCTATGCAGACGCCCAGCGGGAACAGCAGTACGTACACCATGAGAGCACGGTATCTCTTTTTCTTCGTGCACACCGCCATAAGCACAGTCATCACGATTGTGTCAGCAGCAAGCAGACACCTCTGGGATATGGTGAGGTCCTCTTTAAGTGCAAATACCGCCAGTATGAAGAATGTGGACATGGTGAATTTCACGTCCGCCTCCCCAGCCAGCAGTTTTATAAGGAATCTTCCACATAAAATCAGCAGCAGCGGTATGAACGGTATGAACGCCTTTCCCTCCACATACATGGTTCCGTTGAGGAGGTATATCACCACTGGGAAAAGCACGCAGACGGCTGCAAATCCGGCAAGGAAGCGCTCAGAGCGCTTTCCGTCTTTCAAAAGTGCGATCACCGATATGGGTACAATACAGGTAAGTCCCGCGGAGTAAGCCGTATACAGCAGAACGCTCATATTAACAGTGGGCACCAGCAGATCGTAGAGGGAAACATCCACGGAAGTAGAGGCTCTGCCGGATATTATCGCCGCCAGCGTGGGCATCCACAGTCTTGCGGCGCACACACATCCCATAAAGGAAAACAGCAGCTTCTTCCAGATCATGCCGAATACTTCCTTCACCTTAGCGTCCTGCTTCTGCTCGAGGCTGTTGTATATCAGGTAGATTCCCACCGCTCCGAAAGCTCCCACGCTGTAATAATAGCTGGTGCAGACGATACAGCAGGCAAAAACGGTCATCAGCAGCCAGTTCCTTATGCAGTCCCTGCCGCCCGCCGCAAGGAGCATCCCCAGCAGGAAGGGGTAATAGTTCACGAACATTATATGTCTGTGGCTGTGGAAGATTATCGGTCCAGCGAACAGGAACAGGAGCGCAAGTGCAAGAGGCAAAGCTCCGCGAAAATGTCTCTTGAAGAGGTAATAGGTCATCAGGGCGGAGACGTAAACTCCTGCAATGCTGATGAACTGTATATACGCCGCCATAGTCACCCACGGCATGAAATACGCCGGCAGGTACAGCGGAGCAGCTATGCCGTAGTACGCCAGATCGTATATGTTCTGACCGCCGCCAAGCTGCATGGCAAAATCGGGGTGCCAGTCGCCGGTCTCGAAGAATCTCATCCTCAGATACTCCGGGATAGTAAAATGCTGACTGCTCCAGTCCATTTTAGAGCCCCATACTCCGCCTCTGTGCAGCACGAACAGATTCAGTGCAATAATAAACAAAAAAGCTGCGAGCAGCACCAGTGCCGACACAAGGTCAGGTCTTTTGCGGTAAGCGCTCCTAATACGTTTTATCATTTAGCTCCTCCGAAGAAATGGTGTATCACTTGCAAAAAATTACAGGCAGCTGCCGCCAGAGACTCTGACAGGAGCAACTGCCCTTTGTCCGTGCCTTTCAGCAGCGGACTGATGATATGTGCCGCAGATACGTCCCTACCGGCGGCATTTTTACGTTCAAGCCTCTGGTCTGAGCTTCTTGCGGGCTATCTTATTCTGGTACATACGCTTATCAGCGATCTCGAAATAGTCCTGAAGCTCCTTGCCCTGTTCGGGGACTCCGCAGAACCAGCCCAGACTGGCACCTACGCTGTAAGGCTTTGCCTCGAACTTATTATAGCGGTCGAGGAAATTCTTGATATACTTTATGTAGCCCTCAACCATACTGTCGGTATAGTTGCCGCTTCCGATGATAGCGTACTCGTCACCGCCGATACGGGCGCAGACCTCGTTGTTCTCGCAGCAGGTATTAAGAGCGTTTGCGGCAATGGTGATAGCTCTGTCGCCCTCGGTATGACCGTAATTGTCGTTGATGTTCTTGAGTCCGTCAAGGTCGGCGATTATGAGCAGGAGCTTATTGCCGTCCGCCTGAGCCCGTTTGAAGATGCTTTCAGAAAGTCTGTTGAAGCCCTTGCGGTTGTAGATGCCGGTAAGGACGTCTCGTATGGAGCTCATAAGTATACGCTGATTTATGCTTGTCAGCTTCGTGCGGACTCTCAGGAATTCCAGTGCCGTTCCGATGGCACGGTTCCAGAGGGCAAACACCATGCTCACAGCCATTTCCATATCGCTGAATTTGAATATGGAGTAGCCGTAGCAGCGGTCGAGGTAGTGTACCGGCAGAAGGAAGAAGGTGGAAGGTCTGGGAGAAACATCACGCATAGCCTGAGGGATCATGTCCTCTGAACTGAAGCTCTCGTTCATCACACAGCCTCGCTGTTCTCTTGCGACAAATCTTGCCTTCATATTTGCGGAATAGCCTTCGCGGATATAGTCGCTGTCGTCGGCTTCCTCAACACTGTCCCAGTCCTTTCCGAGACAGAACATGAAGGTTTCCACACCATTGAGAAGATATGTAAAATCCATGAGTTTCTGGAAGAACTCATCCAGAGTCTTTGACTCCATAAGAGATTCCTGCATACCGCTTCTGTGGTAGTAATATTCGTACATCTGTATGCAGTTGACATACTTTTCCCGTCTTTTGACGATGTGCTCAGCGCCCTGACTGCATCCGCAGGAGGCTGAAAGTATCAGCGAGCCCTTTCCCTGTACAGAGGGCTCGATCTTTTCTCCTGAAATGAGCTCGTGCAGCCGACAGACCGCTCTTGCGCCGAGGAGATCGTTCTCAGGATATATGGTAGAGAGCGAGGGAATATTTTCGGTAGCCACCCTTGAACCGTCGTAGCCGGAGATTCTTACTCTTCCGGGAACGTCGATACCGCCCTTTATAAGAGCGTTGCACAGGGTAACGCCCATAACGTCGTTGGCACATACTATGGCGTCGGGACATCTTCTGCTGCCGCTGATAATGCTGTCAGCGAGCTTTTTGGCAGCGTCCTTCCAGAAGTCGCCGTAGATGATATTATCCTCTTTTATCTCCATGCCGTGCTTGGCAAGAGAGTGCTTATAGCCGTTAAGTCTTGTAACAGAAGGGGTTATACCCTCAAAGCCGGTAAGGCAGATTATGTCACGGCAGCCGTGGTCGTCAATGAAATGGTCGGTCATCTGCTCAAAGAAGTCAGAAGCGTCGGTGAAAATGCTCTCGCAGAAATCGGTATTATAATCGACCGAGACCGCCGGGATACCCATTTCGCTCACCATATCCGCCATATTTCTCAGCAGCATCTGATTCCTTGCATTTCCCACAAGGAGCAGTACGCCGTCAACATTTTTATTGTTTATCAGCGAAAAGATATTCTCCTCGCCTCTTCTCAGAGGCGAATCGTCATCGAGGTTGAAAGAGGTCACCATTATCAGGGCGTCATATCCCAGAGCTTCACACTCTGCTGAAATGCCCTTGACAATGCTGTTCATGTATTCGCTGAAAATGTCCGCTGTAACAACAGCGATAGCTTTACGTTTCTCCATATGCAGGCGCTCCCCATAACCTGATAGTTTCATACACTTTATTATACAATATATCTTATGAAAAATCAATACATTTCATAAGATTTGCTCATAATATGTGTCATTTTCTTAAATCGTCATGACTGCGCTGTTATTTGAGCTCTGCAATGGTAACGCCGTCCTCGCCCTCGCCGAAAAGTCCGAGGCGGAAGCTCTTGACGGATGGGTGAATCTTGAGTCTCTGGTGGACTGCCTTGCGGAGGAGACCCGTGCCCTTGCCGTGGATTATGGTTATAGTGGAAATATTGGACATAACAGCCTGATCTATGAAGGCATCCAGCTGATACACGCCGTCGTCGCAGGCACAGCCGCGGATGTCGAGTTCCATTTTTCCGCGTCTTTCAGCCTTTACGCCCACCTTGTTCATCTTTCTTGCAGGCTTTACAGGCTTGCTGCCGTAGGTCACCTTTTCAGTCTCCTCAAGGCGCAGGCGGGAGACGTTCATCTTTGTTTTCATAACGCCCATCTGCACGTATACGAAATCGCTGCCGTCGGGATCACCTGAGATAATGCCCTTGCGCTGGAGGTCCACCACGTACACTGTATCTCCCCTGCGGAGCTTCCTCGGCAGCACATAGCCCTCGTTGGGATCGCGCTTGTCTATGGGATTTGCGGTGTCGTACATACGGTTGAAGCTCTGCTTGGTCTTTGCCTTCATGCCGGAGACGTTCTCGCTGAAATCCTTTTTCTCCTTCTCTTTGCGGAGCTTGTCCAGCTCGTCAAGGAGCTCGTTGGACTCGGCTTTGGTCTGCTCGATTATGGTCATAGCACGCATACGCGCCTTTTCCAGTTCGTCCGTCTTGACTCTTTCTATCTCCTCGTGCTCTTTGCGGAGAGCGTCCTCGTGCTGGGCAGCTTCAGCTCTCAGCCGGGAGATGTCCTCCTTCTGGCGTTCAAGCTCTATACGGGCGGCTTCCAGCTTGCCGATGACCTCCTCAAGACGGGTATTGGCATCGCTGACTCTCGCCTTTGCATCGGCGATGATATCCGAAGGCATACCGAGGCTCTCGGATATGGCAAATGCGTTGGATTTTCCGGGCGAGCCCACTATCAGCCTGTAAGTCGGTCTTAGCGTTTCAATGTTGAACTCGCAGGAGGCGTTCTCCACGTCCTGACTGGCAATTGCAAAGACCTTCAGCTCCTGATAGTGAGTGGTGACCATTATCTTTGCTCCGTTAGCCATGAGACGGCGGATTATAGCCACTGCCAATGCAGCGCCCTCCACTGGATCGGTGCCGGAACCAAGCTCGTCCAGAAGCACCAGCGACTGCTCGTCGGCGGTATCCAGTATCTCGATGACCTTATTGGTATGGGACGAAAAAGTGGAAAGATTCTGCTCTATGCTCTGACTGTCGCCTATATCCGCAAGTATATTGCGGTATACGGAGATACGGCTGCCGTCGGCAACAGGTATGAGCAGTCCGCACATCACCATTGCGCTGAGGAGTCCGGCAGTTTTCAGTGCTACCGTCTTACCGCCGGTGTTGGGGCCGGTTATTATCAGAGCCTGATATTCCTCGCCAAGGGAAAGGTCTATGGGAACGGCTTTCTTTATGTCGATAAGGGGATGACGAGCCTTTTTCAGGTACATCTTTCCGTCGTCGGTTATCTCCGGGAGCGAGCATTTGAGCCTCGCCGCAAGGTTCGACTTTGCAAAATAGAGGTTCAGCTCAGTACATATCCTGTAATTCTCGCAGAGCGTATCCGCATATTCGCCGCAGTTCGCACATAGCTCGCGGATAATGCGCTCTATTTCCTCCTGTTCCTTTCCCTCAAGGAGGCGTATATCGTTATTCGCCTCGACTATCGCCATAGGCTCGATGAATATGGTCTGACCGGTGGCGGAGGTATCGTGGATAAGACCGCTCACCTGCCCCCTGTATTCCGATTTCACGGGAAGCACGAATCTGCCGTCCCTGATGGTAACAGCGCTCTCCTGAAGGTACTGCTGGGTGGTCTTGTTTTTCACCATTTTGTCCAGAGTCTCGCGGAGCTGCGCCTCGGCACGGTTTATCTTGCGTCTTATGGCAGCAAGCTCGGGACTTGCTGCGTCGGCTATCTCATTCTCCGAGATTATTGAGCGCTCCAGCTTTTCCAGAAGCCAGTCGTTGGGCATGAGCCGTGAAAAGAGGTAGTCCAGCTCTGTCTCAACGCTCTCGCAGTGGGAATACCAGTCGGAGAGCGCCTTTATCTGGCGGAGCATAGCGGCGATGTCCATAAGGTCACGGAGGGATATGACCGCTCCGGATTTTGCTCTTGCCGCCGAGGAGCATATATCCTTGAAATTGCTGAAAGGCGGAGTACCGTACTGCACCGAAAGGCTGAGCGCCTCGGCGGTCTTGCGGCATTCCCTGCGGACAGAGGCAAGGTCGGTATCCGGTCTTACAGCAAGAGCCATGCGTCTTGTCTCATCGTTGGAGGTGAGCTCCGCAAGCATTTCAAGTATCTTGTCAAGTTCAAGTGTTTTAAGGTATTTATTCATAGTATTATCCATATGTATCATTCAAGAAGTGATTTGTAGAATTCCAGCGTCCGGAAGCTGCGCTCCAGATGCGTGGTGAGGTAGGTCTCCGTGAACAGAGAGAGCTTTTCCTGAGCCTCGTCGGAGAGCCTGAAATTGAAAAGCCTGTCAAAATCGGTCAGGACTATATGTCTTACCGCATTGAGAACAGGCAGCTTTATCTTCATATGATTTCCTTCCGGAGCCTCATCAAGTCCGCTGTAACAATCGGCGCAGTAATAGCTGCCGTCATCGGTGCTTATGAAGAGCTCCTCCGGCTCGAAAACGCCGCAGCCCCGGCAGATGACCATATCGGGCATATAGCCTGTTTCAGCCATAAGGCGAAGTTCGAATATGGAACGTAGCTGTTTTTCGGAGCGCAGGTCCTTTTCGAGAAAATGCAGGGTATTCAAAAACAGTCTGAGCACATCGGCGGACTGAGCCTCAGGATTTATGCAGTAGCGCAGGACCTCGGCAAAATACGAAGCCAGCGAGAGCCTTGTAAGTGAAGCTCTCAGGTCATAGAAAATATGTATGGGCTCTGCGCTGTTAAGGTAGAGCCTCTCCCCGCGCTTATCCATACAGAAGCGCGAATACGCAAAAAGCTGAGTGGAGCTCCCTGTCTTTCCGGTGATCTTTCTTCCGCCCTTCACCGAGACCTCCACTACGCCGCTTTCCTTTGTGAGTATATCTATGAATTTATCCTGTTCGCCCACCGGACGCTCTTTAAGAACTATACCTTCCGATATTATCATTTTCAGTATCCCTGTTTGCCGAGTATTCCAGATAGTCCTCTATCCTTCCGGACTCGGCGAATTTATTCCAAAGTATATCATCAGACATGGCAGACCTCCGCACATATATTGAGAAGTGTTCCCGCAGTTAGTGTGTGCAGTCTGCCGAATATCATAACTGGCAATTATTTATCTGAAAGCCCGAAGTTGCGGATAACGCCCTCGCGGTTGCGCCAGTCCTCCTTGACCTTTACCCAGCACTGGAGATTCACCTTTATCTGGAAGAAGTCCTCCAGCTCCATACGGGCGGCGGTGGAAGCCTTTTTGAGCATAGCTCCGCCCTTTCCGATTACTATTCCCTTATGTGATTCCTTCTCGCAGTATATCACGGCGGATATATCGAGGATGTCCTTGTCCTCGCGCTCGGACATCTCCTCCACACCGACGGCTATGCCGTGGGGCACCTCGTCGCTGAGGAGCATGAGCAGCTTTTCTCTTATCATCTCGGCAGCCAGCACTTTTTCCGGCTGGTCTGTTATCATATCGTCCGGGAAGAAGTGAGGAGACTCCTCCGAGAGCTTTATTATCTCGTCGATAACTATGTCTACGCCGTTGTTTTCAGTGACGCTCACCGGAACTATTGCCTGAAGCTCCAGCTTTGAACTGAGCTCGGCGATCATGGGAGCAAGGTCGTCCATGCTTTTCAGCAGGTCTATCTTGTTCAGCACGAATATCACCGGCATTTTCGAGTCATTGAGCGATTTCAGGAGCTGCCATTCCTGCTCGTTGAGCTTCTTGGTGCAGTCCTGCATGAACACAACCGCATCGATGTCGCTGACGGATTCCTTCACGGTATTGAGCATATGCTCGCTGAGCTTGTTCACGGGCTTATGTAGGCCGGGAGTATCGAAGAATACCAGCTGAACGTCGTCGATGTTCCTGATACCGGTTATGCGGGTGCGGGTAGTCTGAGGCTTGCTGCTGACAGAAGCAATCTTCTCGCCGATAACAGCATTGAGGAAGGAAGATTTTCCGGCATTTGTATGTCCGGCAATGGTAACGAAAGCAGTTCTGGACATCAGTCGTTTTCTCCGTTCACAACGAAGGTCACATCGCGGGAGATACCCAGTTTCTCAAGGACGGATTCTTCCTTTTCGCGCATGATGCGCTGATCCAGCTGACTTGTCTCGTGGTCGTAGCCCAGAAGATGGAGCATTGAGTGTACTGTAAGGAAGCCTATCTCGCGCTCGAGAGAGTGTCCGTAGTTCTGAGCCTGCTTTACGGCAGTTTCCAGAGAGATAACGACATCGCCCAGCTGGACTGCGCCTGTCTCGGGATTAAGCTCAACTGTGCCGTCCTCGCTTGTGAGCGGGAACGAAAGAACATCGGTAACGCTGTCCTTGTTTCTGTATATTTTATTGAGATTCTTTATTTCGTTGTTGCTGACGAAGGAAACGCTTACCTCAGCGTCCTTGCCGAAATGCTCGGTGGTAAGAACTGCCTGACAGCATCTTCTTATAAGGAGCCTTATACCTACCGGCACCTTGACCTCGGTCTGATTATTTTTTACGTATACTTTAAGCTTTGACATATTATTTCATTCTCCCTTCGCTGTATTTTTCATAAGCTTTTATAATATCCTGTACAAGTCTGTGTCTTACAACATCCTTTTCGGTAAAGCGGTGAATACCGATGTCGTCGATGCCTTTGAGTATCTTGAGAGCCTCCACCAGACCGGACTTTCTTGTATCGGGTAGGTCTATCTGAGTTATATCTCCGGTTATCACCATACGGCTGTCGTTTCCGAGACGAGTAAGGAACATTTTTATCTGTTCTGAAGTAGTGTTCTGGGCTTCATCGAGGATGATGAAAGCCTCATCGAGAGTCCTTCCGCGCATATAAGCCAGCGGAGCGACTTCTATTATGCCCTTTTCCATATAACGTGCGAAGTTCTCAGCACCGAACATATCGAAAAGCGCGTCGTAGAGCGGTCTGAGGTAGGGATCAACCTTATCCTGAAGATCACCGGGAAGGAAGCCCAGCTTCTCGCCGGCTTCAACAGCCGGACGGGTAAGGATTATCTTTTTTATCTTGTGTTCGCGGAAGGCTTTTACAGCCATAGCCACTGCAAGGTAGGTCTTGCCGGTGCCGGCAGGACCTATGCCGAGGACGATAGTATTCTCCTTTATGGCATCCACATAGCGTTTCTGACCGACTGTGCGAGCTCGAAGTATCTTACCGGAAGCGGTCATGCAGATACCGTCGCCTCCCAGTTCCTCCAGTTCCTGTTCGACGCCGTCCGCCACCATAGCCGTGACATAGCGCACGGTCTGCTCGCTGAGAGCCTGACCGCTGCCGCTTATCCTGAGCAGAGCCCTGACAGCGCGTTCGGCGTCCTCGATGTCCTTATCCTCGCCCACGAGCTTGATACCTCCGTCGCGGCACACAACTGCGACGTTGTACTCTTTTTTGATACGGCTCACGTTATCATCGAGGCTCCCGAAAAGTGCTGAAAGCTGCTCAGAGCTGTCAACTGCGACAAATTTTTCCGACATCCGGCATCTCCGTTCCGTCCCCGAGAGGACTGGTCATATTCTGTTCCGGAAAGGCTCCGGCAGTTGCAAGAGCGGCATTGGAATACTTCTTATCGGCAGAAACGTCCTTTATCACGCGGACGTTATCCGGAAAGTCTATCTCCTGATCGGGAGATCCGAGTTCGAGCTCCATGATTGCCAGCTTGCGTGAAAAAGGGTAGGTATCCAGTTCAAACATCTGACCGTGATAATCGAAGCAGTATCTTGTCTTTTCCACGGGAGCTATCTTCCTGTCGGTCTGTCCCAGCAGGAAGCGGTATTCATCACCGGTTATCTCCCTTTCGTTCTCCTCACGGGTGACAGGGGTTATGAACAGTTTTTCCGTATAGGTATAGGAGACCTTGCCGTTTTCGCTTATACAGCGGACGCGCCTCTGGGAGTCATTAGCTCCGCGGTTGAGGTAGGTCTGTCTGATACCTATCTTTCTTCTCACATCCAGACTGCCAAGATCAGGCAATTCTACGAGAAATTTCCTTTCGATCTCAAGTCCTTTTGACATACACATGATCTCCAAAAGCCAAACTTATGGTACCTCACAGCACCACAATTATATTATATTACCTTTTTTGAATATTGTCAACAAAATTTTCAGATTATTCTGTTTAAAGTGCTTAAAAATTTTTGTATGTTGAAAACCTGCCTATCCAGACAACCTCAGAGTGCATTATCCGTGCAGTCGTTGTCCTTCAGATCCTCAAGCATTACGCTGAACGCGGTAAATCTGCCGTTCTCGAAATATATTGCATTGCTGTTGAGGGTGAGCGAGCCGCTGAAGTTTTCCGCCGTACTGTATCCTAAAAACATCATATACTATTATACTACATTTTCCGCAAAAATGGAATACTTATTCGCCCCTTTACGCCGTTGGCTTAATATACAAATTTTTATTCTAAGCGCATATCGTCAATGTGCAATTTGTATATTTCGCAAAAAAACTGTTATTTTTTTATCTAACCTCTTGAAAATTATCCCTCTTTGAGTTATAATAGGTTTATAAATTATTTAGGAGGTAATTTCCAATGTCAGTTAAAGTTGCTATTAATGGTTTCGGTCGTATCGGCCGTCTTGCTTTCAGACAGATGTTTGATGCTGAGGGTTATGAGGTAGTTGCTATCAACGACCTTACTAAGCCTTCAATGCTCGCTCAGCTCCTCAAGTATGATACTGCTCAGGGCGGTTACTGCGGAAAGATCGGCGAGAACCTTCACACTGTAACAGCTGATGATGAGGCTGGTACAATCACTGTTGACGGCAAGACCCTTACAATCTACGCTAAGGCTAACGCTGCTGAGCTCCCTTGGGGCGAGATCGGCGTTGACGTTGTTCTCGAGTGCACAGGCTTCTACTGCTCTAAGGAGAAGTCTCAGGCTCACATCGACGCCGGCGCTAAGAAGGTTGTTATTTCTGCTCCCGCAGGCAACGATCTTCCTACTATCGTTTACAGCGTTAACGAGAAGACTCTTACTAAGGACGACAAGATCATCTCTGCTGCTTCATGCACAACAAACTGCCTCGCTCCTATGGCTAAGGCTCTCAACGACTATGCTCCTATCCAGAGCGGTATCATGAGCACTATCCATGCTTACACAGGCGATCAGATGATCCTCGACGGTCCTCACAGAAAGGGCGACTTCAGAAGAGCTCGTGCTGGTGCTGCTAACATCGTTCCTAACAGCACAGGTGCTGCTAAGGCTATCGGCCTTGTTATCCCTGAGCTCAACGGCAAGCTCATCGGCTCCGCTCAGAGAGTTCCTGTTCCCACAGGTTCCACAACTATCCTCACAGCTGTTGTTAAGAAGGCTGGCGTTACTAAGGAAGGCATCAACGCTGCTATGAAGGCTGCTGCTTCCCAGTCATTCGGCTACAACGAGGATCAGATCGTTTCTTCTGACGTTATCGGCATGAGATTCGGTTCACTCTTCGATGCTACTCAGACAATGGTTGCTCAGATCGCTGACGATCTCTATGAGGTTCAGGTTGTTTCATGGTACGACAACGAGAATTCTTACACATCACAGATGGTAAGAACTATCAAGTACTTCGCTGAGCTCGGCTAATTCCATTAACCGTAAAATTAAGGACGTTCCTTCGGGAACGTCCTTTTTTTGCTGTAAGACAAATTGACATTTCTCTCTGTCCGTGGTATAATAAATCGAATTTACTGAAAACGAGGTCAGACAATGAACGATTCCATTACTCCGCAGGAAATGAACAAGCTTCCTCCGGAAAGCTATACCATTATAGATATACGCGACGAGTCAGCCTTTGAGTACGGTCACGTCCACAGGGCGGTGAATATCCCTGCCGACCGCCTGAACGACGCTCCCCTGCCCGCGGACAAACTGCTGGTCATCTGCTGCAAGAGCGGTATCATAAGCCTCGACGCCACCGAAGAGCTCCGCGATAAGGGACTCAACGCCGTCAACCTTGAGGGCGGCTACGTGGACTGGCTGCGTATCCACATGGAGAACCGACAGATAACCGAGGACGTGGAGCTGAGCCTCCGCAAAAAATTCAAGAAGTCCATATGGTGCAAATTCACCAAGGCTATCAACGAATACAAGCTCGTGAACCCCGGCGATCGCATTGCGGTGTGCATTTCCGGAGGCAAGGACTCTATGCTCATGGCAAAGCTCTTTCAGGAGCTCAAGCGCCACGACAAGTTCCCATTTGAGGTTAAGTTCCTCGTCATGGATCCCGGATACAGTCCCGCGAACCGCAGACTCATCGAAAAGAACGCCGAATCTATGTCCATACCCATAGAGATATTTGAATCCGACATTTTTGATTCCGTTTTCAACATCGAAAAGAACCCCTGCTACATCTGCGCCCGAATGCGCCGGGGATATCTTTACAGCCGTGCAAAGGCTCTCGGCTGCAACAAGATAGCTCTCGGTCACCACTTCGACGACGTTATCGAGACTATCCTAATGGGTATGCTCTACGGAGGTCAGGTTCAGACCATGATGCCGAAGCTCCACAGCACCAACTTCGAGGGCATGGAGCTGATACGCCCCCTTTACCTCGTCCGCGAGGCTGAGATAAAGCACTGGCGGGACTACAACGACCTCCACTTCATACAGTGCGCCTGCAAGTTCACCGAAAACTGCACCTCCTGCGACAAGGACGGTCAGTCAACGTCAAAGCGGCTGGAGGTAAAGAACCTCATCGCGGAGATGAGGAAGATAAATCCTCAGGTGGAAAAGAACATATTCCGCAGCGTGGAAAACGTGAACCTCAGCACCGTCATCGCCTACAAGCAGCACGGCGAGGTGCATAACTTCCTCGATACCTACGACGACTAAGGGCAGCTCTCAGAGCTGCCCTTTTTATCAGAAATATGACCTGCTGCTATTGTTCTTGCTTACCGCTGAAAAACTGCTTATGCAGGCGATAATCGTAAAAATGAGAGTGAGCCACATTCCGAAGCCTACTCTTAACTTGACCTTCAATCCCTTTGTCGAACCGATATATTTCTTCATTAGTTCCATAGTTATGTCCTCTGCTTTGGAATTGTATATCAGCATACCGATAAACGCAATGACGAATAACAGCGATGCAGCGAGGAGAGCCATCTTCAGATACTTCCTGTTAACAAACATAAGTACAACAGAGACTCCCAGCATTATGTAGCCGCAAAGTCCGAACCATTTCGCAACATAAAAAGCATTGCGACAAGTGTCATAGTCATCGGAATTATAAGCATTTGAATAATTTCCCCTGAGATTGTTATTGATTCGCGTATTATAGCCAGTAGCATCTTCGTCCTTATCCAACACCTCAAAGAAGTTCAGACTCTTGCCAGATGACACACCGGAGTAGCTCGCCTTTACGGAAAGCCAGTTGAAGAACATACCGAGAAATGCTAACACTATGCACACCACGGTCACTCCCAGAGCTGTGGACGAGGTATTCTGCTTTTGATTATACGAATAGCTGTACGGACTGCTATTTGCCGGCTGATAGGACTGCGGCGGCGAATAAACGCTTCCCGGCTGATATGGCTGCGGTGCGCCGTACATATTCTGACCGGGATTCGTATATGTGTTCACATTCGGATTCGCACCTGCGTTCATTCCGGGATTCATTCCCGTGCCGATCTGCGACGGACTCGTACCCAGCGCATGACCGCACCTCTTACAGAATTTAACGCCATCAGCTGACTCCTGTCCGCAAAATCTACAAAACATATATATGCTCCTCCCCAGTAGTATAGATTTACACATTTCGGGCAATATCGACATTACATTATTATGATACAGTGATAATATGTTTATTATGTGATTAAACGGTGACAAGACTGTGAAGCGAGGCGCATCTGACATATATTTATATGTTTACTGCTTCTCATTTTTTTCCTCAAATATTTTTATCAGCGTGAGCTATACTACTATCACGGCATCAAAATCACTTTAAGGAGATAATCAAAATGGCTAACAGCAATGGAAACAACAAGGGCGAAATGACTCAGAAGGGCAGAGAGGCTCTCGAGAGATTCAAGATGGAATCAGCTTCTGAGCTTGGCGTAAACCTCAAGAGCGGCTACAACGGCGATCTTACTTCCCGTGAAGCCGGCTCTATCGGCGGACGCATGGTCCAGAAGATGATCAACGCATACAAGATGCAGTAACAAAGCTGCATTGAAAAAGGGATGCCTCCGGCATCCCTTGATCTTTATTTATTCTTTCTTCTTACCAGCACGGCAACGATGTCCGGACCGATATTTGCTGTAACGACTGCTCCTATGCAGGCGTACATCTCAGCCTTTCTGCCGGTGCGCTTGATGAGCTCCTTTTCTATCTCCTTTGCGAGGGTATTGTCCCTGCCGTGGATCATTATATAAGAAGTCTGGGGAGTCATATTCTTCTCCACGCACTCCACCAGCTTGGGCACGATGTTCTTCTCGCCTCTTATCTTGTCAACGGTAGTTGTGCCGCCGTCAGCAAAGAGGATTATGGGCTTAAGTCCGAGGAGCTCTCCCGCGAAAGCCTTGGCAGCGGAGATACGTCCGGATTTGCGTGCATATTTCAGGTTATAGGGGACCGCATAAACTCCGCACACATCGAACCAGTCCTGAAGGAAGGCGACTATCTCCTCAGCCTCTGCGCCCTTGCGTATCTTCTTTACAGCCTCTATTATCGGGTAGCCGTAGAACACGGTATAGCACTTAGAATCAAGGTTGAAAATGCGCATCTTTTCCTTTGCTTCCGGATTGTTCTCAAAGAACTCGTCCTTGGCGATGAGGGAATTGTTGTATGTTCCTGAGCCCTGAGAGTTTATGGAAACGCTGATAATATCAGTGTAGCCCTGCTCATAGAGCTCCTTGTAAGTCTCCTCGAAGGTAAGGGGCGAGATCTGGGAATGCTTGGGTATCTCGTCGGTCTTAGCCATGAGCTCGTAGACCTCCTGAGTAGACTTATCGAATATCTCGCGGAAGGTCTCGCCGCCGATACTGAGCTCAAAGGGCAGTACCTTTATTCCCAGTTCCTCGATGACCTCCTTGGGAAGATCGCAGCAGCTGTCTGTAAGTATCATTATCTTGGACATATTTATTTCTCCTTTTACCATTGATATTTTGTAAGCTTTCCTTCTCTTGAAAGGTCGGGGTAATCCCACTGTCTGAGAACTTCATACGCCGCAATGGCGGCGGAATTGGAAAGATTGAGGCTCCTCAGCTCGTTCCTCATGGGTATGCGTACACAGCTCTCGGGGTGTTGGTGGAGGAGCTCCTCCGGGAGTCCCCTGTCCTCTCGTCCGAAGACCAGAAATGCATTGTCCGGGTACTCCACATCGCTGTGAACGTGAAGTCCCTTGGTGGTGAAGTAGAAGAATTTTCCGTCGGGATTCCTGCTGAAAAAGTCCTCCAGCCCGTCGTAGTAGGTTATGTCAAGCTTGTCCCAATAGTCAAGACCGGCACGCTTCAGGTGCTTGTCGGTCACCTCGAAGCCCAGCGGACGAACAAGGTGGAGCCTTGCCCCCGTGACCGCGCAGGTGCGGGAAATATTCCCGGTATTCTGAGGTATCTGAGGCTCAACAAGGACGATGTTAAGATTATGCATTTTCATTCCTCGTGAATTATTTCTGATTTGCGGCAAAAAATAATATTGGCGAGCCGTCCGCCGCTATGACGGCAAATTCTTTCCACGGAGCAAACAGCTATGAATTACAAACCTATCGCAAAGGGCGCTGCCGCCGGAGCAGTGGTGGGCTTCGCCTATTACGCCATATCGTCAGCCGGACCGCTTCAGAAAATGAGCATAAAGCGTGACGCCAACAAGACACTCAATGCGGCAAGTCACCTCATACGCGACCTTAAATCGGTCATCATGTGACCGGCACGCCGGTATTGCGCCTGAATTCAAGATAGCTCTGCAGGATGATGGTCGCCGCCACAGCATCCACAACGGCTTTGCGTTTCTTGCCTCTTGTGTTGGTCACATTAAGGTAGTTATGCGCTGAAACTGTGGTACAGCGCTCGTCCCAGAGCTTAACGGGACAGTCGATGAGCTTTGCGAGCTCGTCCGCGAAAAGCTGACACTTTTCAGCTCTTTCGCCGACTGTTCCGTTCATATTTTTCGGGTAGCCCACGACTACCTCCTGAGCACGCTGCTCCTTTGCAAGGGCAGCGGTCTTTTTTATACATTCGTTAAAGTCTTTTTCGTTGATGACTGTCACCGGCGAGGCGATCATCTCGCTCTTTCCGCAGACGGCAATGCCTGTGCGTGAGTCGCCGAAGTCAACGGACATTATTATCATATTTTCCTCCGGAGCTATATCTTCTTGCAGAGGTTCGCTATCCTCTCGGCGATGACCTGCTCGAATTCCTCATCGGTATATTTCGGATCACGGGTAGCTCTCCAGATACCGCACGGTATCTCAGGGCACTCTATACAGCTTGAAAAGCCGTGTTTTGTCACGCAGCAGTTATATATGGCGCACTCCTGTCCCTCAGGGCAGTGGAACACTTTTCCCTTGACCGCATGGCAGCCCGGACAGAATTTCAGTTCAAAGCAGTCGCAGACAGAGCAGTCCAGACCGCATATGCTCATATTATCCATATTCGCTTACCAAGGCTTGACCGTGCCGATGATGTCGCAGACGGAAGCAATGCCCTTGCTGTCGAGGAATTCGTTCATTTCCTCAACTATACGTACAGGAGCGTAAGGATCAGTGAAGATAGCGGCTCCCACCTGAACGGCGCTGGCACCTGCCATCATTAGCTCGATAGCATCCCGACCGGAGGAGACTCCGCCCATGCCGATGACCGGTATCTTTACGGCATTCGCCACCTGCCATACCATACGGACGGCTATTGGGAATACCGCCGGACCGCTCATGCCTCCCACGTTGTTGCGGAGTATGGGACGTCCGGTATTAATGTCTATCCTCATTCCCAGGAGGGTGTTTATCAGCGAAACTGCGTCTGCACCGGCAGCCTCCACGGACTTTGCTATGTCGGCAATACTGGTAACATTGGGCGATAACTTCACCACAAGGGGCTTGGTAGTGACCTTGCGCACCTGTCGAGTGACCTCCGCTGCCATTTCGCAGCTGGTACCGAAGGCAGCTCCGCCCTGCTTTACGTTGGGGCAGGAGATATTGAGCTCTATCATGTGGACGTCAGTCGCTTCCAGCTTTTCGGCTACCTGAGCGCATTCCTCAGGAGTAGAGCCTGCGATATTCGCAAGGACTGCCACATCCTTGGTGAGCAGATAGGGCAGCTCGGTCTCGATGAAGTGGTCTATGCCGGGGTTCTGGAGTCCCACGGAGTTTAGCATACCTGCCGGAGTTTCGGCGATTCTCGGGGCGAGGTTGCCCGTGCGGAGGTGGAGTGTAGTACCCTTTGTGGCGATTCCGCCAAGCTTATTCAGCGGAAAGAGTTTCTCATATTCCCGTCCGTATCCGAATACGCCGGAAGCCGGTATTATGGGATTTTTGAAGTCTACACCGCAGACCTTTACAGAAAGATCAGCCATCAGAAAAGCACCTCCTCAGCATTGAATACGGGTCCGTCCTTGCAGACGTGGGCGAAGTATTCCTCGTCGTTTCTCACAGTGCGGCAGGCGCAGCCCAGACAGGCGCCTATTCCGCAAGCCATTCTCTCTTCAAGGGAGATCTCGCAGAATATACCGTTTTCTTTGCATATCGCGGCGATATTCTTCAGCATGGGCATAGGTCCGCAGGCGTAAACAGCGTCGATACCGCCCTTTGCAGCGAGCTCTTTCAGCGGCTCGGTAACGAAGCCGTGTATACCGGTGGAGCCGTCGTCCGTGCAGAGGATAGTCTCCGCGCCGGTCTTTTTGAAGTCCTCCTGCAATATCACAGCGGAGGCATTGCGAAAGCCGCTTATGGCGACTGCCCTGCTGCCGTAGTATTTTGCAAGGGGAAGCATGGGAGGAGTACCGATACCTCCGCCTATGAGGACTACCTTTTTCAGGTAGGGATCCAGCGAAAATCCGTGACCGAGGGGAGCGAGCATATCAATGAGGTCGCCCTCGTTTAGCCTTGCTATCTCGGCAGTACCCTCGCCGCGAATCTCGAATACGATACGGAGGGTGTCCTCGCCGATACCGCAGATAGAGATAGGTCTGCGGAGCGTGAAGCCGTTAGCCCTTATATGTACGAACTGTCCCGGCACGGCAGCCTTCGCCACCTCCGGGCAGTATATCTCAAAGCTGTAAATATCCCTGCCGATAGCCTTTTTTGAGACTATGCGGTATTTATCCTGAAAGTACATCTTTTGACCTCCTGTGTGAGAAATATATTATAGAATATTATAACACACGGCTGCGGAAAAATCAAGGAAAACAAAGTGCTTTTGACGTAAAGCGCAAAAAAATAATGCCATTTCTCATGCAGTTTCCCGAAAATATCCTGTCAGTATATGCAGAAAAAAAGCCGAAAGCGGCGAAACACAGGTATATGTGACGAATCAGCAGATATTTCTGCCGTTTATTTTTCTTCCTCCATGCGTTATGCTTAAATATATAACGCATGGAGGAGGCTGAAATGAAAATACTCACACTGCTCACGGCTCTGGCTCTCACGCTCTTTGCGGTCCCCATGACAGCCCGCGGAGAGGCCCTGCCGGACATATCCTACACCATAATCAACGGTGAGGCGGTCATAACAGGCTGCTCCGGCGAGACTGAAAGTCTCTCCATTCCCGGCTATATTGAGGGCAGACCGGTCACCAGCGTAAGGGACAACGCCTTTTACGCCTGCACCTCACTGAAGCGCATAAAGCTACCGGAGACCGTCACCGTAATGGGACACCACTGCTTCTACGGCTGCACGTCCCTTGAGGAGGCTGTGCTCCCTTCGAGTCTGAAAAAGATAGGAATGGGCTGCTTTTACGGCTGTACCTCCCTAACGGAGATAGCCATCCCGGATACGCTGGAGCTGCTGCCGGATTCCTGCTTCCGGAACTGCACCTCGCTGAAAAAAGTGTTCATCCCCCAGAGCGTCACTAAGGTAGAAAAATTCTGCTTCTGCGGCTGCGATTCTCTGAGATACGTATCTTTCAGCGGACGCACCAAAGCTATCGGCATAGGAGCCTTCTATATGTGCGGCGCTCTGGACACGGTTTACATACCGCCCTCTGTGGAGGAGATAGGCATAGAGGCTCTTGGCTTCGCCGCAGAAGAAAAACGGACAGGTCTGACTATCATCGGCAGCAAGGATTCCGCCGCAGCCGATTACTCCTCGGAAAATGGCATAGTATTCTCAGAGGCGCCGGACTCCGTAGCGGTATTCGATCCGGCAGACTCAATGAACGCACCGGTGAAGCTCCCGAAGCCACTCGCCGCCGCGGGAGGTATCCTTTTCATGCTTTCCACAGCTGCCGCAATAGTAAAAGGTCTGCGGCAAAGGCGCGAAAAATAGGCCTCAACGCGTCCTCATGCCCACAGGATGAGCGTCCCCTATCTCCTTGGGATCGAACATTCCCAGTTTCTTATCCTGCATGAGCACCGCGTGGCAGACGGCTCCGTAGCCGTAGCGCCTGCGGATAGAATCCACCGCCCTGTTAAGGCACTCCTTCCTTTCATCGCGCAGAGCCTCGCCGGTGAGGTCGAGCTGCAGATACTCGCTGTAAGGGACAAGGTCGCTGGCACAGACAGTAAGGCTCCGGACAGGCAGGCCCCGGCAGGTCCTGCGGAAAAGCTCGAAAGCCTTTTCCGCTATCTGTGCGCTGTCAGCGATATTGCTCCGAAAGCTCGCCTGACGGCTTATGTGGCAGAGCTCCCTGTCGCGGATATTTATGGAGACAGTCCGGCAGCAGAGCTCGTGCCGCCGCAGCTGGGACGCTATATTCTCGCTGAGGGCATATATAAGTATCCTTACGTCGTTTTCGTTTTCAAGGTCGCGGTAAGGCGTAAAGCCGCTGCTCACCGACTTCGGCGGATCAGTCTCATCGTATCTTCTGACACGGGATACGTCCAGACCGTTAGCGCTCATCCACAGGTATTCCCCTGCTTTTCCCAGCCATATGCGAAGGTTTTCGGGATCCACCGCTGCTATCTCACCGATAGTGTAGATTCCGTGCGCCCGAAGGCATTTCAGCGTAGCTCTGCCCACTCCCAGCATATCCTCCGCCGGGAGCTTCCATACCTTTTCCCGGAAATCCTCCTCACCTATCACCGTAACGGCGTCCGGCTTTTTCATATCGGAACCCAGCTTCGCAAAGACCTTGTTGAAGCTCACTCCCACGGACACAGTGAGTCCGTACTCGTTTCTGACACGTTCACGTATCTCCTCCGCTATCTCACGGGCGTCCCTGCGGTTGCCGGTGACGTCCAGCCAGCATTCGTCTATGCCGAAGCTCTCAAGGAGGTCGGTGTATTCGAAGCATATCCCCTTGAACAGCTTGGAGTATTTATTATAGCGGTCGAAATGAGGCGGTACGAGAACCAATCCCGGACATTTCTGCTGTGCCTGCCAGACGGGCTCGGCGGTCTTTATGCCATACTTTTTGGCAAGCTCGTTCTTGGCGAGGATTATACCGTGTCTGTCCTCCTTGCTGCCGGCTACGGCACATGGGATTTTTCTCAGGGAGGGCTCATATATGCTCTCTACCGAAGCGAAAAAGTTATTGCAGTCAACATGGAGTATGCTCCGTTTCATAATATCACCTCATTACCGAATATTAGTTCCGAACTATTGTTCTGAAAAGTATTATAGCACATACATTCGATTTTGTCAAGCGTAAATTTATGGCAGTCCGCCTATTGATTGGACTGCCTTTTTGTGTTATAATGTATTGGTCAATACAAGTTCATGGGAGGTCGAAGCTATGGACAACACTGAAAAACTCACCGTCCTCGACGAAGCCAGCCTGCCGCTGATCGCCGCACTGTATAAGGAAGCCTTCGGAAACGAGCCGTGGAACGACAACTGGGACGACGAAATACAGCTCCGGGAATACATAAGAGATATTTCCTGCTCGTTCAATTCCCTCAACTACGGACTTTTTATAGGCGGAAAGCTCGCCGCTGTCTCCATAGGCTCCATACGCCACTGGTGGGAGGGCACGAACTATAACATCGAGGAATTCTGCGTTTCTCCTAAGCTCCAAAGCCGCGGCATCGGTACAAGATTCATGAAAATGATCGAGGCTGACATCTCAGCGCGCGGTCTGGCTGGCATTTTCCTCCAGACCGACAGCGATAAGCCTGCCTACGGCTTCTACCTTAAAAACGGCTTCAATGAGCTCGACCGCCATGTTAGCCTGTTCAAGAAACTATAAAGGAAGATATTATGCTTGCAAGCCTTACAAACATAAACAAATTCTATAACGGCAATCAGGTGCTCAGCAATGTTTCCCTGACCATAGACGAGTCCGACAAGATAGGTCTTGTGGGAAACAACGGCTGCGGCAAGTCCACCCTGCTGAAAATACTCACCGGCTCGGTGGAGCCCGACCGCTTCACCGAAAAGGACGGTATCATCTCCCTCGCTGCCAAGACTACCATCGGCTACCTGGAACAAATGGGCGGTCTGGACTCAGAGAGCACCGTCATCGACGAGATGCGGAAGGTTTTTGAGCCTATGCGCCGCGGTATCGAGCGTCTCCGGGAGATAGAGACTGAGATTGAAGCCGGGGACGATTCCTCCGCCGACGAGTACCAGCAGCTCTCCTCATGGATAGAAGCCAACGACGGCTACAATACCGACGTAAAGATAAGGATGATACTCAACGGCATGGGCTTTTCCGAGAGCGAACTCAACCGGACGGTCTCAGGCTTCAGCGGCGGTGAAAAGACTCGCCTCTGCATTTCCCGGCTGCTGCTGGAGGAGCCTAACCTCCTCATCCTCGACGAGCCCACCAACCACCTCGACTTCAAGACCATAATGTGGCTGGAAGACTACCTCCGCACCTACCGCGGAGCCGTGCTGATAGTCTCCCACGACCGCTATTTCCTCGACCGTCTCTGCACCTCCATATGCGAGATAGAGCACGGTACTCTCACCCGCTACAAGGGAAATTACACCGCGTTTGTCCGCCAGCGTGATGAGAACGATGCCCGCCGGGAAAAGGAATACGAGCTCCAGCAGAAGCAGATAGCAAAAATGGAGGACTATGTGGCAAGAAATCTTGTCCGTGCCTCCACCACAAAAATGGCTCAGAGCCGCCGCAAACAGCTGGAAAAAATAGAGCGCATAGAACGCCCTGTTCACGATACCAAGTCGGCAAAAATACAGTTCACTTACGCAGTTGAACCGCCTCTTGACGTCCTCAAAGTCAAGGACATAGATATTTCCGTGGGCGAGGGCACTGCACGGAAAACTCTGCTGGACAGCGTAAGTTTTGAAGTCCGCAGAGGCGAAAAGATAGGCATAATCGGCGACAACGGCATAGGTAAGTCCACCCTGCTGAGGATAATCCAGGAGCAGCTCCCTCACAAGGGCACTGTCCGCTGGAACACCAACGTGAAAATTTCCTACTTTGAACAGGAGAGCACTCAGCTCAACCGGGAACTCACCGTCATGGAGGAGCTCCACAGCCGCTATCCCTCCCTCTCCGACCTCGAGGTACGGAGCCTTCTCGCTCAGGTGAGACTTATCGGCGAGAACGTATTCAAGGAAACGGGAGTCATCAGCGGCGGCGAGCGTGCGAAGCTCTGCTTCGCCATTATAATGCAGGAACACGGAAACGTACTCATACTGGACGAGCCTACAAACCACCTTGATCTTTCCTCCAAGGAAGCTATAGAGGAGGCTCTTGCCGAATACACCGGAACAGTTATATTCGTCTCCCACGACCGCTACCTCCTGAGCAAGATAGCCGACAGACTCATCGAGCTCACCGCAGACGGTTTCCGCTGCCATAATTACGGCTTTGAGAAATACCTCAATATTCTCCGGGACGAACAGGCTGCGGAAAGACGCGCCATAGAGGCTGAAAAACAGCAGAAAGCCTACGAAGCCGCAAAGGACAAGGCGTCGCGCTCCTACCGCAGCAAGCAGCAGAGAAGTGCCGACGCTGCCCGAAAGAACGAGATGCGCCGTCTCGAAAAGGAGATCGACGAGCTTCAGGCGCAGATAGACGCTCTTTCTGAGGAGATAAGCCGCGAGGAGGTATACTCCGATTACGAACTGATGAATCAGAAATGCACCGAGATAGACTCGCTGAAGCAGAAAATTGACGAGGACCTTGAGCTCCTCATTGAGTTGGACGAATAAGCAAAAAACAGGGACGATCGTGATCGTCCCTGTTTTAGTTATGGATTTATTTTTTCATTGCGGCTACAAGTATACGGCGCATTATCAGCACATCGAAGCCGTTCAGGCGACCGTTCTGGTCAACATCACAGCCCTCGCCGCTCTCGCCGCCCAGCACTGCCTTTACACAGCATACAAGATCGGCAACGCCTATCTCTCCGTCGCGGTTGACATCGCCGGCTGCATAGACGATAACGGTAGTAGGCTCAGTGGTCACAGCGGAGGTGGTAGTCTGTGAGGTAGTAGTTGCAGAGGAAGTCGTAGTAGCTGCTGAGGTCGTAGTGGTAGTAGTGGCGGAACTTGTTGTTGTAGTTGTGGTAGCGGAAGTCGTAGTTGTAGTGGCAGTTGTAGTTGTAGTGGTAGTGGTAGTGGTAGTCGTGGTCGTAGTAGTTGTTGTGGTGGTTGTGGTTGTAGTGGTAGTCGTCGTGATTATCGCATTGGGATCATACACATAGTCGGCTGCGGAAAGCTCCGGATATGTGAACTGGGTTATCATGTAATCGGTACTGGGAGTGTGGTCTGCGGACATGGTATTCGCGCCTTTAAGGAAATACTTGTAATTGCGTATCTTTCCGCTGGCGCCGTCGAGGTCGTCCCATGTAACGTCAACAGCGTACCACTTGCCGTCCTCCATCTGGACGTAGTTCCACATATGTCCGATCATTTCGTCCTCGTGGAAGTTGCCGAATACGAGCACGCAGGGAATGCCCAGTCTGTCGCAGACGAGCTTGAAAGCCTCGGAATAGCCTTCGCAGACAACGCCGGGCTCCACAAGAGCTCCAAGCGCGTTGAAGCAGAAGCGTGCGTTTGTATCGTAATATGTAAACTTGGTTATATAGTCGTGGATAGATTTGAGCTGGTCGTAGCGGGTATTTCCGGTGACCTCAAGGTCTTTCACCGCCGACTCCAGCTTCTGACGGTACTCGTTTACCGTTTCCAGCGACTCGAATGTCTGGTAAAAATCCGGAACGATACGTATACTCTTGATAGTGAGGGTGAATTTTCCTGTAAGGAAGTTTGTAGTGCTCTTGGAGTAATTGGTAATGCCGATGCTGATACGGTTGGGATCTATCCAGAAGAGCTCCGGAATATCGAACATAGCCGAATCCATACCCGGCTTGCAGCAGCTGAAAAGTGCCTGACTGTAAGCCGCCTCGTCCTCCTCACTGAAGCTCTTTGAGCCCGGGAGCGAAGAAAGAGTTACCTTCACCGGTTCCGGAAGATCAATAATGATAGCCTCCGTGGAAGGCACCACCAGCTTTATAAAAGCCTTATAGACCTCAACGTTATTGGCATCGAGAAAATAGCCGTAGTTATATGCATCGTCGTTGTAATTGGCAAGTGAGACCGGCGACGAAGGCAGAGTTGTCATATAGTCCAGAGCTTCACCGTATGTGATCTCAGAAGCTGTCACAAAATCCGGATCAACGTTCTCCGCATACGAAGTGAATGATACCGCAGCAGTGCCGGCTACGAGGGCGAATGATAATGTCAAAGAAATGAATGATGAGAATAACTTTTTCATAAGGATACCTCCGTTTCAAAAAGACTATTCCCCATCCCCTGAATATATATATTTCTATCCGGTATTTATATACCTACTATCATTATATCTATTTTACACTGTTTTGTCAATGAGCTATTATTATTTTTGTTGCACTTCAACAATGAAAGGAAGCTTTTTCAGTCGATTTTACCCCCTTACAGCCCTATCTATCCGCCTAAAATGCCGAAAACACCAAAAAACAGGCTTTTCCCGCAACAATATTTGTTATATTGTCACTTGCAAATCTCCCGGAGCTATGATATACTTTTACTTAGCTCAATATTTGAAAGGTGAGGTTACGTAATGTATTTATCTCAGATGAACAAGGATCAGCTCATCAGCTTTAAAAACGAGACCGAAGCTCTCTACAACGATTTTAAGGCACAGGGCCTTTGTCTCAATATGTCGAGAGGCAATCCCTGCACGGAACAGCTTGATCTCAGCGTCGATATGCTCAGGGTATTCGACGACGGCAGCTTTGCCAGCGAGAACGGCATCGACGTCCGCAATTACGGTATGCTCGACGGTATCCCCGAGGCTAAAAAGCTCTTCTCAGACATGATCGGCGTAAACACAGACGAGATACTCATTTTCGGTAACTCCAGCCTCAACGCTATGTTCTGGACAGTACAGTGCGCCTTCAACAAGGGCATACTGGGAAACAAGCCGTGGTCACAGTGCGGAAAGATCAAATTCCTCTGCCCCGTTCCCGGCTACGACAGGCACTTCAAGGTAACTGAATTCTTCGGCGTTGAAATGATAAATGTCCCCATGACTCCCACAGGCCCCGACATGGATATGATAGAAAAGCTCGTGGCTGAAGATGCTTCAATCAAGGGCATCTGGTGCGTTCCCCAGTATTCCAATCCCGATGGCATCTGTTACAGCGATGAGACCGTAAAGCGCTTTGCAGCTCTCAAGCCCGCCGCCAAGGACTTCCGTATCTTCTGGGACAACGCCTACTGCATTCACCACCTCACAGACTCCCCCAAGCTCATTCTCAATATCCTCGACGAAGCCAAGAAGGTCGGCAACGAGAATATAGTTTACATATACGGCTCCACATCAAAGGTGACTTTCCCCGGTGCCGGCGTGGCAGTTATGGGAGGCAGCAAGGAAAACATTGACGAGCTGAGAAAATATCTCGGAATCAGCATCATCAGCTACGACAAGATGAACCAGCTGCGCCACGTAAAGTTCTTTGGTACATTTGAAAATATGTGCGCTCATATGAAAAAGCATATGGCAATAATCGCTCCCAAGTTCCAGATCGTATGCAAGGCTCTGGAAAATAACATCGCTCCTCTTGGCATAGGCTCATGGACAGAGCCCAAGGGCGGCTACTTCATCTCCTTCAATGCTCTCCCCGGCTGTGCAAAGAGAATCGTCCAGCTCTGCGCTGAGGCAGGCGTAACTCTCACAGGCGCAGGCGCTACCTTCCCCTACGGCGTTGATCCCGAGGACAAGAACATCCGCCTTGCTCCCACATTTCCCCCCGTTGAGGACCTCAAAAAGGCTGCCGAGCTCTTCGTTATCTGCGTAAAGCTCGCAAGCGCCGAGAAGCTCCTCGCTGAAATGAACTGACATACATTATTATATACGGGACGGCTGAGGAAACAGTCCGCAGCCGTCCCGTAATTTCCCTTTCACGGAAAATAACGAAAAAAGTGGCAAAAAAGGCTTGACTTTCCTGAAAAAGTGTGTTATAATGATTATACCTCGTTTGGGGTATTATTTTTTTGCCCACGAGGGAGGCAAACAACCTACCTCCGCTCGTCGGAGGAAGTACTAATTCAGGAGGTGCCGATATGAGAGTAAAGGTTACTTTAGCTTGTACTGAATGCAAGCAGCGCAACTATGTTTCCAAGAAGAACAAGAAGAATGACCCCGACAGAATCGAAATGATGAAACACTGTAAATTCTGCCGCAAGCACACTCTTCACAAGGAAACAAAGTAATCGGAAGGAGTATTTCTATGGCTAAGGATACAACTTCAGAAAAGAAGTCTGAGAAAAAGCAGCCCGGTAAGATCCGCCGCTGGTTCAAGGACCTCAAGATCGAATTCAAGAAGGTAGTATGGCCTTCAAAGAAAACAGTTGTTAACAACACTTCAGTTGTTATCGGCGTTATCGCCCTTTTCGCTGTTATCGTAGGTGGTCTCGACGAGGGCTTCCTCGCTCTTTTCCGTGCGATATATCACTAATCATCAGGGATTCTAAGGAGGATTTATATGTCAGAAGCGGCTAAGTGGTATGTTATCCACACTTATTCAGGCTACGAAAACAAGGTCGCCCAGAATATTGAAAAGGTTGTCGAAAACCGTAAGCTTCATGATCTGATCCAGGAGGTTAGAGTTCCTACCGAAAAGGTGACAGAGATCGCCGACGGAAAAACTAAGGACATTGAACGTAAGACCTATCCCGGCTACGTTCTCGTCAAAATGATCGTTACTGACGATTCTTGGTATGTTGTCAGGAATACAAGAGGCTGCACAGGCTTCGTTGGTCCGGCTTCCGAGCCCACTCCCCTCTCAGACAAAGAGGTAGAGTCGCTCTTCGGTATCGATGTCTCCTCCGTTGAAGTCAACTTCAAGGTGGGCGATAAGGTACAGATCTCCGGAACAGCAATGGACGGCTTCATCGGCGTCGTTCAGAACATCAACATCGAAGACCGCTCTGTTGACCTTCTGGTCTCTATGTTCGGTCGCGAAACCCCCACAACCCTGCCCATTAGTCAGGTCATCGCTGTGGAGGACTGATACGCTCAAAAGCGTGTCTCAAAGGTCAAAATAGAAGCCGGAACGGCTTCAGTGGGAGAGGTAAAATAATTCTTGCCTCGCCATTTACCACATTTATGGAGGTGCGAATACATGGCACAGAAAGTAGTTGGCTACATTAAGCTTCAGATCGCAGCAGGAAAGGCTACTCCTGCACCGCCTGTTGGTCCGGCACTCGGTCAGCACGGCGTTAACATCATGGCATTCACAAAGGAATTCAACGAGAGAACTAAGAACGACATCGGTATGATAATCCCCGTTGTTATCACCGTTTACGCAGACCGTTCTTTCTCATTCATCACTAAGACTCCCCCCGCAGCAGTCCTCATCAAGAAGGCTTGCAACATCGAGAGCGGTTCAGGAGTTCCCAACAAGACCAAGGTCGCTAACATCACTAAGGAACAGATCCAGAAGATCGCCGAGACTAAAATGCCTGACCTCAACGCTGGCTCACTCGAGGCAGCTATGAGCATGATCGCTGGTACAGCTCGTTCTATGGGCGTTGTAGTTGTTGACTAATTATTAATTATTGAATGATGAGAGGGACTTATCGTCCCATTCAGAGTTCTATTGGTGGGAGGAAAATTCCGCTAACCGGATATGCTATACGCTTCCGGTATTACCACTTAAATAGGAGGAAATATAATGAAACACGGCAAGAAATATGTTGACAGCGCTAAGGCTGTTGATTCTGCAAAGCTTTATGAGTCCGCAGAGGCTCTTGATTTAGTCTGCAAGAATGCAAAGGCTAAGTTCGACGAAACAGTTGAGGCTCACATCCGTCTCGGCGTTGACTCACGTCACGCTGACCAGCAGGTTAGAGGAGCTGTTGTTCTTCCTAACGGTACAGGTAAAACTGTCCGCGTTTGCGTTTTCTGCAAGGAAGACAAGTATGAGGCTGCTCAGGCTGCCGGCGCTGAGTTCGTTGGCGGTCAGGATCTCGTTGATAAGATCATGAAGGAAAACTGGATGGACTTCGACGTTGTTGTTGCTTCACCCGATATGATGGGACTCGTTGGTCGTCTCGGTAAGGTACTCGGACCTCGTGGTCTTATGCCTAACCCGAAGGCTGGTACTGTTACTCCCGACGTTGCTAAGGCTGTTACCGAGGCAAAGGCTGGTAAGATCGAGTACCGTCTCGACAAGACCAACATCATCCACTGCCCTATCGGCAAGGCTTCCTTCGGCGCTGCTAAGCTGGACGAGAACTTCTCTACTCTTATGGAAGCAATCGTTAAGGCTAAGCCGGCTGCTGCAAAGGGTACCTACCTCAAGAGCTGCACAGTAACTTCTACTATGGGACCTGGCGTTCCCGTTGCTACTGCTAAGTACGGAGTTTGATCACATAAGAATTATGCCGTCCGAGGGTACTTCCCTCTGGACGGCTTTTCTTTTTGCCTTATACCACTTTCAGCAAATAAACATACACAAAAAGAAAGGGACTCCGAAGAGTCCCTTAATTTATTGGTATTGATTATGCGTTGGGATCGAGAGACTTGATAAGGTTGAGCTTATATCTCTGGATCTTGAGTGCATCCTTGTTTGTGATACCGTTGCCGTTCTCGTCAACGTCGCCGTTGAGCTCGCCCTGAGGCTTGATGCCCTTATCCTTGCCGGGGCCGTAAACGTCGGGGTTAGCGATAGACTGCATGATAAGAACTGCATCAGCGAGGTTTACTTCTTCGTCACAGTTAGCATCGCCCCAGAGTGTAACCTTGCCTGTGGGCTTTGTAGATGTTTCGTTTGAACCGGAAGTTGTAGTCTTAGTTGTTGTTGTAGTCTCATCCTCAGCAGCTGTTGTTGTAGCTGTTGTTGTCTCGGATGTAGTTGTTTCTTCCTGAGTCTTAGGCTCAGTCTTCTCAGATGTTGTAGGAGGTGCGATCTCGCCCTTAGCAGCAACATCGTCCATGAAGCAGGACATCCATACGAGAGGAGCGTTCCAGTTGATAGTGATCTCGTTTACAGACCAAGCTTCAGCTGAGTCAACGTAGCACTTCTGGTTTGCAAGAGTACCTCTTGTGTAGCCAAGTCCGCCGATGTAGGGATCCTGCATACCAGCGCCAGGACCACCTGAGAGTACGCCCTTAGGTGCGAGCGGGAAGTCGGGATCGATACCGCCAGCCCAGAATCTGTGGTGAGGATATGTCAGAGTTGTTTCGCCCCAACCGGAAACGTATGAGAAGTCAAGACCGTTACGTCCGAAGATGTAGTCCATAGCCTCTGAAGCACCGTTGATGTACTTGGAGTCAGCAGTAGCATCGTAAGCGTAAGCCATAACGATAGCGTTGTTGATTACGAAGGAGTTTGAACCCCACTCATAACCCTCAACTATGATAGACTTGCCGTTCTTATCCTTACCGATGTTGATGTCATCAGTAAATGTAGAGCCAACGTACGGGATACCCATACCCTGCTTGCCCTCTGTCTCAACGTACTTATCACCAGCCTTGATGATAGAAGACTCAACTGTCTTAGCTGCATCAGCAGAAAGCTTATCCTTGTTGAGGTAGAGTGACAGAGTACCAAGACCTGATGTACAGCCCCAGTTGAAGGAGCTGAGTGAGCCCTTGTTTTCGCCGCCGCCGAGGTTAGATGTAAGGCTGTATGCCTTATCCATTCCGGTGCTGTCATTGGGGTTCTCATAAGCCTCGAGATCTGTGAGATACTCATCCTTACCTGTAGTGATGTAGAGCTCGCAGGCAGCCCAGTACATATCGTCCATTACGTACGTATCGCCGTAAGGACCACCACCGATAGCCTGATCGAGAGGTGCGAACTGAGGATCCTTCTCCCAGTTGCCTTCCTTTACTTTATAGCCGTCGCCGGACTTCTTAACTGCAGCGTAAGCCTTTTCAGCAGCTGCAAGAGCCTCGTCAGCGAACTTGTCATCTATGCCCTTCCAGAGACGTGCAGCCTGAGCGCCGCAAGCAGCGAGGTTGAATGAAGCTGCATACGTCGGGGGCTTAGCGATACGAACGCATCCATCGAAGCCTTCGTACTTCCAAGCGTGGATAGCAAGACCTGTCCACTTCTGATCGTGGAGCTTGTGGTAAACCATGCCCTCGCACTTTGAGCCCCAGATGCTGTCAGTAGCAGGAACCTGCATCTTCATCATCCACTCGAGCTCATATCTTGCCTCATCGAGAACGTCAGGAGCATCGTCGCCGCCCTCAGGGATACGAACGGTCTTGCCGTCTGTCCACTTAGAGTCTGTGCCGAGCTTCTTTGTATACTCATAGATATTCTGGAGTGTCCATACGGAAACACCGCCGTTAACAGCGTACTTACCGTGGTCACCGGCATCGTACCAACCGCCTGTACCGTCAACAGAAACGCCTGTCTTGGTCTCAGCCTCAGAAGTATAGGACTTTATCCAAGCCTTCTGAACCTGTGCAGTATCGGTAGGATGTCCCTTCTCTGTATGAGTAAGGGGTGCCTTTGAATCGGGGTTCTCAAAACCGGAAACGTACTTCTCTTCGCAAGAAGAATTTGAACGGTTCTGGTAGTAGTAGCTCATTGCCTGAGTAAGGAGTCCGTCATAAATGTCGTCGCCAACCTTGAACTTGCAGGACTCGTTCATTGTGTATTCCTTACCGGTCTTCCAGTTCTTCCAGAGCACCTTGTCGCCGGAGATCTTGGTATCGTAAGCAGCATCGGTAAGACCGGAAGCTGTGCCCTTAACACCGGTTGTATCCTTGACGAACAGTGTGTATGTACCCTTTTCCTGGAGCTCGGAGAAGTCGATGATATGAACGTTCTCGCCGGAATCCTTAACCTTTGTGAGGCTGTTGCCGTTCTTGTCTGTGTACTTCTCAGTCTTGCCGTTACCGGAATCAGGATCAGCACCGAAAACTTCGGTCTTGCCCTTGAGTACAGCTGAACCGGAAGAATCACGAACTTCCCAGTCGAGAGGCTCAGAAGCATCTGTTACGTAAGAAGCCTTCTTAGCGAGCTTTGTGTAGTAACCTACCTGGTTGAGACGAACGTTGCTCTTAGGTCTGATAACGCCGAACTCGTTGGTAGTATCCCAGTCGTTCTCATCGGAAGTAGTGTCTATGAGTGAAAGGTTATCGAACTTGATAGTTGCACCCTTGGGGAAGCCTGAGTCAGTGTGCTGATACTTTGTCTCAGCAGCAGTACCGATAGAGTTACCATAGTGGAAAGCCCACTCAGCAACTTCCATAGACTCCTTAGCAGTGAACTCATCCTCAAACTTGAATGTCTCACCGCCCTTGAGCTCGATAGGCTGCCACTCCTTGCCGGAGATATTGTGCCAGAGCTCAGTCTCACCGGAGTAGTTGCCGACCTTTGAATAGATCCAGCCGCTCTCAGAAGGAGTGATCTCACCGCTTATCTTATAGGTATGACCTGAAGCGATCTTGAGTCCTCTGTGACGGAGCTGAAGGTCCCATCTACCGTCGGAACCGGTAGGAGTAACGATCTCAACGTTGTAAGTACCGCCTGAGATGTTGAATGTCTGCTTAGCGGGGTTTGTTTCACAGGTATGCCACGGAAGACCAACGCCTTCATCGAAGTCTACCTGACCGAGCTGCTGACCAGCTGATGCGCTCATAGGAATGAATGCAGCAGCACTTGTAGCGAGCATTGTAGCAGCTGTGAGGCTGCCCATAATAGCCTTTGCTATTTTCTTGTGCATTGTAGTACCCTCCCTGAAAAAATTTGGTTTTTGGTTTGTGGTTATGATTTACTTATAACGCAATGCCAGTGCAAACATTGCGGTTATATCGTGAATAATCGGGTGAGATAAGGAGTCCGAACGGACGTGCACCGAGCCCTACTCACCAAGATTATTATATTATATTGCACTTAAAAAGTAAATAGCTTTCCGGAATTTCGTTCATTTTCCTAATCGTACCAATCCTATTTTGTGCAATATAACAAAAACTTAAAAATAATAAAGGGAGACGAGTCTCCCTTTATTTCTAAATTATGAATTGATTATTATTTTACCGGAAGTTCCTTCACAAGGCCAAGTTTGAACCTCTGTATAGCCAGTGCGTCCTTGTTGGTAAGTCCGTTTCCGGTCTCGGCAACGTCGCCGTTCTTCTCGCCCTGAGAGGTTATTCCGTCGGGCTTTCCAACGCCGTACTTATCGGGGTTGGAGATGCTCTGCATTATGAGAACTGCATCTGCAAGGTTTACCTGCGAGTCACAATTAGCGTCGCCCCAGACAATATAAGGATCAGGCTCACTATTACCGCCAGTAGTATCCTGTGCTGTCGTTGTTGTGCTCCCGGATGACACCTCTTTCGTGGTAGTTGTAACTGTTGTTGAGGTGGTATCCTCCTTAGATGTTGTGCTCTCGGATGTTATAGTAGTGGTAGTTGTCTCGGAGGTTGTTGTAACAGTTGTTGTAGACTGGGATGAAGTTGTTGTTCTTGTAGTAGGCTCGCTCTTGGAAGGCTTTGTGCCGTCGGGCTCCTCGCCCCATACGAGCACGCCGTCAACGTACATTGTGATATGCTCGTTCAGTGAATCAGCCTTCTTGAGGTCAGTTGCGTCTGCAAGACCACCCTGATATGACCAGTCGTTGGTAGCATCCCACTTTCCGCCCTTGTCATCGGGAATAGCAACTCTGAACTGTACCTCGTCTCTGTGCTCGCTCTGACCGGTAGGCTGGATAGCACGACCGTCATCGAACTTTATGCTTGCGTAATAGGTATTGCCTGTGGAGTCTCCCTCGTACTTGTAAGGACCGGAAACAGTTGCGTGTCCCTGTTTGCCCTCGCCGTACTGCTGAGAGCCGCTTGTTACCTTGATGTCGTCAACGGTAAGACCGGATTCGATTATCTCGGAAACATCAAAGTAATAACGGTACTCGATGTCCTTGGCAACTCTTGCCGGCCATGCAGTGTGGTTCATAGCCCACGCCTTTACTTCGGTGTAGCTTGTACCCAGTGTGCCGTTGGGGATAGCGGCTACCTCCCACTCAGCCCACTTGGGCTCCTCCTCAGGCGGGAAATCAGCAAGAGGAGTTCCGCCGTAATCGTCCACCATAGCACAGAGCGCTGCTGTGTAGCCGGCGTTGTAGTCGATAGCTACCTCAGAATACTGATACTGTGAAACATCGTTCACATACTTGCCGTCCTTATCAGGGCCGCCCACCAGAGCACCGTAAAGTGTGTGTGCGTACTCTGTCTGCCAGCCCTCTGCACCGCCGGATTCCTGTCCGAGGTCGTTCCAGTGGTCATCGTGGATACCGGAGGCTGTTCTGTGGTGGAAGGCTGTGGGCTGGAAGTCACCCATTCCGAGAACGTAGCTCATCTTGAGTCCGTTATCGCCGAAGCAGTAGTCCATCTGTCCCTTAGCCCAGTCGTTGTACTTCTTGGAAAGTGTAGCATCATCCTTGAAGAGAGTATCACTCGCAAGGAAAGCAAGGAATGCAGTAGTTGTAGCGTGTCTTGCACTGCCCCAGTTGAAGAGCCATGCGAGACCGTCGGGAGTATAGTCTACCTTCTTGCCCTTGTATCCCTCAGGGCTCCAGTATTCAAGGTGAGCCTTAACGTGCTCTTTCCACTCATCTTTGCCTGTATTCAGAGCATAGAGGAATGCGGCAGCCTGTGAGGTATCGTCCCAGCAGAGTCCCCATGTGAACTTGCGGTCTGTGGACTGGTTCTCCAGCGGGAAGTTCGGGATGTAGTCCTTTTCTATCTTGTCGAGGTAGCTCTTGTCGCCGGTAGCGATATAGAGCCAGTTTGCAGCGTACATACAGTCATCGAGCCATGAGGATGTGTTGTACATTCCTGACATAGCACCAATGTCCTCGTTATCGCGGATCTTATCAGCGCCCTCGAAGAGGTCCTTTGCGTGCTCGAGGTACTTGGCTGCCTTTTCGGGCTGGTCATCCTTGAACATTATGTAGCCCTGTGCGAGACAGGCTGCTGAAAGACCTGCAACTGATGCGTTCTTTATAGTATCGTAGGGACGAGTCTCGTCGCCGAACTTGAGCTGATGCTTTCTCATGTATACCTCGGCGCTGCACCATACAACGTGGTCGTCCTTATCGCCGATAGTACCTACCATTTCGCCGCCGCCGAGATCGCAGCCCATAACGTAATCGAGTCCCCACTGAACATTGTTGCGGTAGAGCTCGCCGAGACCGGCTTTGTCAACAGCGTCCTTGTACTGGATGTAGCCCCAAGCCATAAGTGAAGCGGAATAAGCATTTGTAAGAGCGAATTTGTAGTGGTCGCCGGCGTCGAACCAGCCGCCCTTTACGAACTCAGTCTCCTTGCCGTCCTCGTCGCACATGGAGTCTGCTCTCCACGGAACATTGTTCCACTCAGGAAGTGCGCCTGCCTGCTGAACCTCATAGAAGAACATCGACTTTTGAAGAGCTTCAGCGTAGTTGTACTTGCTGTCTGCTGCCGAAACGTTCATTTCCGGAGCTTTTCCGGGAATATACGCAGCAAGTCCCGCAGAAAGTGCCATTGCGGAAATTACAGCCGTTAGTTTTTTGAATTTCATCGTTAATACCCCTCTCTGTATTATTGCGGTATGCTGTCTGCACACCTATACACATTAACTATACAATATAATCATGCTTTTGTCAAGCACGAAAATTCATATTTCTCCGCAACGGAAAAGGGAGATCCTTTCGGATCCCCCCTTACCGGTGTATCATTATATTTATGGAGCAAGCAAGTTTATTTAACGGACTCAGGCAGAGCAGTGATGAGTCCCAGCTTGAAGCGCTGTATAGCCAGCGCATCCTTATTGGTGACACCGTCGCCCTTGTTGTAAACGTCGCCGTTCAGTGAGCCTTTTGCTGTAATACCGTCCGGCTTGCCTTCACCGTACTTATCGGGGTTGGCAATGGACTGCATTATCATTACTGCATCTGCAAGGTTTACAAAGCCATCGCAGTTAGCGTCGCCTGCAAGGTAGTCCTCAGGATCGGTGACGGGAGCAGTAACAGCTGCTGCGGTAGTAGTTGTCTCTGCCGCAGAGGTAGTATCGGGAAGAGAAGTGGTATCCGGAGCAGTTGTTGTCTCCTGAGCTGTTGTGGTGGTGACAATTGTGGTCGTAACAGTAGTTGTAGTTGTCACCTCAGGAGATTCCTGGCCTGCCGCAGCAAGTGCATCAGGAGTCTTAGCCTGTGAAACGCCGGCAGACATATGATAGCCCACGCTCTTATATGTGCTGTTAGAGAGAGTCTCAGCGAAGCCGCCGGGAGCAGGAGCTCCGTCAGCCTTACGCCATGTCTTATGGAAATCTGTTCCCATAGCAGCTGCGCTGAGAGCAATGAAGTCTGAATCCGCAGGCTTTACAACATCGCCTGTCTTATCGCCGCTGGCGATATTGGTCTTGTTCTTTATATAATAGTAGTTGCCGTTGTTATTGAAGTATACGGAATTGGTCATAGCTCCCACGAACTTATCGCTGGCGAGCTTTATTCCCGGAGCATTTGTCTTTGATACCTTGGAGGTATTATAGTAGGACATGATGTTCGTGAGTGTGGACGAGGGATCATTGCGGTATACGAAGTAGTTGCCCTTGCCCTTTCCGCCGATACCGTTATTGTAGGCGGTACAGTCGGTCATGTCTCCGAATTTCGGGTTATTGTTGTCGGTAAAGCCGCAGTTGAGGTTCTCGAAGGCAAGACAGTTCTGAACGATGTGTCTTGTGCCGACTCCGCCGCCGCCCAGCTTAAAGCCGTTGCCGTCGCAGTCGCCGTAGCCCTTGCCGTCCTCGGTAAAGCCGTTGCGGAAGGCTATGCAGTTCTTTATGGTGACAACGCCGATAGGTCCGGTAGCCTCCTTAGCGTAGAGGTCCCAGCCGTCGTCGGAATTGTTGTATGCGATACAGCCGTCGAAGACATTGCCGTTTCCGCAGGTGAGCTTAGCGGCAAAGCCGTCGGCATTCTCCATGGTCTTGGAGTCGCAGTTGTTCCGTGAGGTACAGTTCTTGATAAGATTATTGCTGGGCCACTGGGAAACATCGGTATACGAGCCGTTGAATCTTGAGATCTGGAGTCCGGTATCCTGATTTCCCGAGAGCAGCATCATCTCCATAATATTATTGCTGCCTGCGAGGAGCATACCGTTATCTCCGGCATTGGCTATCTCGAAGCCGTAGAAGTGCCAGTATGAACCCTGCATAACGAAGCCTCTTGCAGTATCGGCAGTCTCCTGACCGGTAAAGTCGAACTTTACCTTTGCGCCTGGGAATGCTGCGATAGTCTTGTACTGACCGGCAGCACCGGAATTGTCCTCAGCTATGTTGATAGTCTCCTTGAAGCTGTAAGTGCCCTCGAGGAGATAGATATATCCGCCGGCAGGCACGCTCGCAATAGCAGTGAGCACATCGGTAGGATCGCTCATAGTCCTGCCGCTTCCCTTTCCGCTGGGAGAAGCGTATATCACCTTGACTCCGGTTATGGGAGTTACCACAGGTGCAGAGGTTGTGACAGCGCTTGCGGTAGTTGTGACTGTCTCCGGCTGAGTAGTAACGATAGTAGTCACCGTCGGAGCAGTTGTAGTCGTGAATGAAGGAGGAGCTGTATTGTCCTCCCTGAAGCCGCTTCCGATAGCGGTTATAGAATCCTTGTAGCTTACAAGGGCTGATTTGAGGGCAGTATTTACAGCAGCGCTGGCATCATCAACGGAATTGTCAAACTTCCACTTGAAGTCGCCGCCGTCAACTCTTCCGGCATTGGCTGTGACTATCGCCGGGACGTCCTCAGCCTTGTCGGGAGTATAGCTGTACATTATACTGCTGTCTGTATCAAAATTATTGTATCCTGTTGCTCCCTGAACAGTTTTTAGACTTGAGGGTACCTGTTCATTTCTTGAGGAAGCCTCAAAGGCGTCGGAGTCAGCGCCCTTCTGCTGGTATGTAACGTAGCCCTTCTGTCCGGTCATATAGTTTCCGAAGGACTTTATAACGCCGCCGTCCTCCTTGGAGAAGGTAGCGTTGTCGGCACCGCTGGCGATGTCAGTTCCCTGCATGGAGCTGAGCATGGGCTTGGCACAGTTCCTGAAATAGTTGTTCTCAACGAAAGCGGAAGCTCCCATTGTAACACCCACGCCGTACTTGGCGTTGCCGTCGAAGTAGTTATTATAAATATGTACAGAGCAGGTCCTGATCCTGGGGTGACGGGAATCGGAGTGGTCATACCAGTTGTGGTGATAGGTGATGTAGTTGCTGGTAGTCTCGTCCTTCATGCCCTGAAGGTTGCATTTTCCGTTGTCCCAGAAGTGGTTGTAGGAATGGGTAACATATGTTGACTTCTTGGTGTCAAGAGCTCCGTCACCCTTTACCTGATCGGCAGCGCTGCCTGCATCGCCGTAAAAGAAGTCGCAGTTATGAACCCAGATATGGTCATTGCCCTGCTGAAGACCACAGTCGTCTCCCTCACTGCTGTTGCAGTTCATAAAGCCTATGTTTCTTACCTCGCAGTTGGAGGTATTCTTCAGAACGAGTCCGAAGCCGTTAAATGTAGTATCGCTGCCTATGCCCTCGATAGTGAGTCCGCAGGTGGCAGTATCTACGTACAGGTCGCCCTTGGTCAGAACTGCGGGATCAGTAATGTTGCCTATAAATCTAATGCAGACCGGTCCCACCTTGGAATTGCTTTTAAGCCCTGTGATTATGTTCTGAACACCTGTAAGTGAAACACCAACGCCATTTTTATCGGGAAGAGTCACCGAGACGCTGTCCTTGTTGGCGTTAGTCACATAAACGACTACCGCATTGCTTTTCAGCGTGCCGTCCTCATTGTACGCGCCGGAGGAAGTACCGTTCTTGAAGCCGAAGCCGGAGCGGTCGTGCATTTTAGCGTCAGCCTTTGTCTCGGCAGCCTTTGAGGTGTCCTCATTGCCGTTGATAACAGGAACTACCTTCATAGTGTGGCTGCCCGCCTTGAGACCTACCATATCGGCTCTCATATAGCCGGGATACTGCCTGATGAGCATGGAGTCTATCTTTTTTCCGTCCACATAGACATTGTAGCCGGAAGCGCCTGTAACAGATGACCATGTTGCATACATACCTTCGCCGTATCCCACGGTTGAAATGAACTTAACACTGTTCTCAGCAGCGCTGGAGCTGATGATCCTGCCGACAGGATGACCGTCGTAACTGCCTATGGTTCCGACTGTGCCGGCGATAGTCATTACAGCAGCGGCTGTAACAGAGATGATTCTCTTTTTTGCAGCATTATTCCTCATACATTTCCCTCCAAATCTTACGTTTTTCTCTTCGCCGACACAATCTGCCGTGCTGAAGAGAATCGGAACGGTTACTATCCCCGTTCATATCCCCTGTGTTTCACTATACACATTATAGCCCGGCTATCATAAAATTGCAATGATATATAATACTCGGTTACTGATATTTTAAGCTTTTATTATATCTTATCCCGGACAATAAATCATAATTTGTATTGGAGCGCAAAAAAGCTGCATCCGAAGATGCAGCTCTGTACACATATTTATTGATTATTCAGCGTCGTCAGCAGGAGCCTCTGTCTCCGCTTCTTCCTCAGCATTGTCGCTGTCCTCGAGGAGAGCGCGCATTGAAATGCTGATTCTCTTTGATTCTTCGTCAATGTCAATGATCTTTACATCTACCTCGTCACCGACTGTGAGGATGTCCTTGACATTCTCTACCTTCTTGTCAGCGATCTGGGAGATGTGGATAAGACCGTCAACGCCGTCAATGATACGTGCGAAAGCGCCGAAGCTTGTGATAGAAACGATAGTTGCCTTGACAACATCGCCTACATTATAGTTAGCCTTGAAGAGTTCCCAAGGATTGTCCTCTGCCTTCTTGAAGCCGAGGGAGATTCTGTTCTCCTCGCGGTTGAGGTCCTTGATGTATACCTCAAGAGTGTCGCCTACATTTACGACCTCACTGGGGTGCTTGATTCTCTTCCATGAGAGCTCGGAGATATGTACCATACCATCGATACCGCCGAGGTCAACGAATGCGCCGAAGCTTGTGAGGGACTTGACCTTGCCGGTGTATGTTGCGCCGACTTCAGCTGTCTCCCAGAACTTAGCCTTGGCTTCTTCCTTCTTTGCATTCTGGACAGCCTTGATAGAACCAACAGCTCTCTTTCTGCCCTCTGTAACTTCGATTATAGTGAATTCAACCTTCTTCTTGAGGAGCTGCTCAAGCTCTGCGCCTCTGGGGAGACCAGTCTGAGAAGCGGGGATGAATACTCTTACGCCGAAAACGCTGAGAGTAACGCCCTTGTTAACAACGTGCTGTACAACGCCCTCGAGAACAGCGCCTTCTTCCTTAGCCTTGAGAATCTTCTCATAGCCAGCCTGCTCGTCCACCTTTCTCTTGGAAAGAGCGCAGGTACCCTCGGCATCGTTAACCTTGATAACAACGAGCTCGATCTCGTCGCCAACGCTTACGATGTCAGCAGGCTTCTTGGTGGTGTCGTCTGTAAGGTCGTCAAGAGCGACATAGCCTGTGTGCTTTGTACCGAGGTCTACGATAGCTTCTGTATTATTTACAGCAACAACTGTGCCTTTAACTTTCTCTCCTGTATGTATTTTTTTGAATGACTCGTCGATAGCCTGAGCGAAATCGATCTCCTCATCCTGATTAGCCGAAACAATTCCATTTTCTGCCATTTTGGTTTGTACCTCCTTGATTATGTACGCGGGAGTTGAAGCTCCTGCGGTAATGCCGATTTTTTCAGCGGCGGGAAGCATTAAGCTCCGAAGCTCGTCCGAATTTTCGATATGATAGGTTTTGCAGTAGCGGCTGCACACTTCATACAGCTTGACTGTATTCGAGCTGTGTCTGCCTCCGACCACAAGCATGATGTCCGAATTCTTTGCAAGTTCAGCCGCGTCGGACTGTCTTGTATCGGTAGCATTGCAGATCGTATCAAAAATAACAATGTTCGGATCGTCTTTCGGGATCACGTTTAAACACTCATCCCATACTACAATATTATACGTCGTTTGTGCGACAATTGCAAGCTTTTTTTTCAAATTTGTATACTTTTTTTCAAAAAAGTCTTTTAGCTCAAAATTATTCTTAAAAACGAGGTGGTTTTCGTCACAATGCCCAACGATGCCCTGTACCTCCGGGTGAGATGCGTCGCCGGCTATCAGAATGAAGCAGCCCTCCTGTGTTTTTTCGGCAACTATCTTATGTATCCTCGACACAAAGGGACAGGTCGCGTCCAGCATACGGTTGCCTTTTTTTGCTATCTGCTCGTATATGTCCCTGCCGACGCCGTGGGAGCGGATGACAACAGTCTCGTCCGGCATGAGCTCGTCCACGGAATTAATTATCCTCGCGCCCTTTGCCAGCATATCGTTCACAACGTCCTGATTGTGTATGATAGGTCCGAGAGTGGCTACCTTGGTATTCTTTTCAAGCTCGCTGTACACCATTTTCACAGCTCTGTCCACTCCGAAGCAGAATCCGGCTGACTTCGCAACTGTTACCTTACTCATTTTCCTTTTCCTCCGTATCTGCCTCAGCCGCCGGAGCCTCTTCACCCTCCACCAGCTTTTTTATCTCCTCCATGTAGCGGTTCTTGAGCTTCACCAGCTGACGTGGATTGGGCTCCTCCATATTTTCGATATAGTCTGCGGGATCTATGGGGTCGCCGTACTTTACTGTGACTCTTGTGCGGAATTTCAGCTTCTCGCCGAAGACTATGCCCACAGGCACGATAGGTTTTCCGGCTTTTGCAGCTATCAGAGCTGCGCCTGTATGTCCCCTGCCCACCTTGCCGTCCTTGGAACGGGTGCCCTCGGGGAATATCATCAGACTCCGCTTGTGCTCCAGCTTATCCACGGCAGTATCTATGACTCCCGTATCGCCCTTTCCGCGCGCCACAGGGAAGGCTCCGAGGGAGCGTATCAGCCACGCAAAGAGCTTCTTCCTGAAGAGCTCCTCCTTCGCCATGAACACCAGCTTTCCCCGGCAGCCGCAGCCTATTATGGGCGGATCGCCGTTGCTGCGGTGGTTGCAGGCGTACACGACAGAGGTCCCCTTAGGGATGTTCTTTCTGCCCTCAAAATGCAGATTGTACGCGATCCTGAATGAAAGGCGCACAAGGAATTTCAAAACATAATACATATTATTCTCACCTCTCGTTCAGAAGCGTTTTTGTCATACGATAACGGCTGCCGTCACAGTCGGACACCGAGTATCCGAGCCGCTTGTACAGACGCTGTGCAGAGACATTCGCCTTTTCAACGTGAAGCACGGACTCGGTTATGCCGAGCTCCGAAGCGTACTTCTCGGCAGCCTCTATGAGTATCGTGCCGATGCCCTGACCGCGGAATTTTCCGTCCACCGAAATATCGTCAAGGTAGATGAAGCCGTCGTGTACCTCGACTGCGATATATCCGGCAAATTCCCCGTCGGCTTCCGCAGCGTATATCCTGTCGCTGCCGCCGAAGAACTTGTCAAGGTACCCGTCCTCGTAGCCCTCTGCATCGTCCGTATTATAGACGCTCTTCAGCATTTCAGAAAACAGATTCTCTATTTTTTCAGCGTCATCCGGAGCAGCGATCCTTACCGTTATCACTTTATCTTTTCGTTTATCACGCTGATTATAGCGTCTGCGGACTCCTCAAGGTTAAGATGTGTAGTGTCCACAAGGACTGCGTCCTCAGCCTGCTTGAGCGGAGCTGTCTCACGGTGCATATCCTGATAGTCGCGCTTGATTATGTCGGCAAGTATCTCCTCGTAGGTGGGGCAGTCCGGCTTCTCGGCAAGCTCCTTGTAGCGGCGGTTGGCACGCTCCTCGGCGGAGGCTGTGAGGAATATCTTCACGTCCGCATTGGGAAGCACTACTGTACCGATGTCTCTGCCGTCCATGATAACGTTGTTCTCACGGGCTATTTTCTGCTGAGTGCCGAAAAGGTAGGCTCTTACAGCAGGAATAGCGGATGTGCGGGAAGCAGCCATTGAGATCTCGGGAGTGCGGATAAGTCCGGAAACGTCCCTGTCGCCGAGGAAAACTCTCTGAGCTCCGTCGATGAATCTGAGGGAAACGTCTGCCTTGGGGAGCGACTCCTCTATTTTATCGTCAGGGATATTGTTCTCAGTGATGAAAAGAGCGATAGTGCGGTAGAGCGCACCTGTGTCCACATAGATATAGCCAAGCTTCCTTGATACCATTTTTGCGATAGTGCTCTTGCCTGCGCCGGCAGGTCCGTCGATTGCGATGTTGATGTTTTTCATATTTCTTCTCCTTTATTATCATCCTCAGAAGAGGATTTTCTTGCTTTGGTGCATACTGCGCGGAATTTCCTTATGCTCAGCACCAGCATAAGCGCTCCTATGGCGAGCATGACCGCTCCCAAAAGGAACTGCCCGTCCCTCATCAGCAGGAACGCCACTAAGAACATGAACAGGAAAAACGCCGTATAAAGCAGCATTATGAGCGTCAGGATAAGGTACCTGACCGGCTGCGGGAGCTTCCTGTTCCCGGCTGCTGACACAGCTCCGTTCAGGGCGGTGTCAAAAATAAGCTCTGCAATAAAATCAAAAAGAAAGTCCATACAGTCACCTCACATATCCAGAGCGGCAGCATAGGCGGTGGAAAACGCTATCTGGAGGTTGAAGCCTCCGGTGTAGGCGTCCACATCTATGACCTCGCCGGCAAAATACAGTCCCGGCAGCAGCTTTGATTCCATAGTTTTCGGGTTTATCTCCTTAACAGAGACTCCTCCGCTGGTGATGATAGCCTCGTCTATGGGACGGAAGCCGGATATCCTCACCGGGAAAGCCTTCAGCAGCTCGCCGAATTTGCGCCGCTCCTCCCTTGTGATGCCGTTCACCTTCTGCTCCGGGGCTATCCCCGAAAGCCTTACCGCCACCGGTATCAGCTTCGACGGCAGGAGTTTCCTTATGCCGTTCACGAAGTCACGGTTGAGGTTTTCTGCGAAATCACGTTGGATACGAGCATCCAGCTGCTCAGGTGAGAGCGCAGGTTTAAGGTCTATCCGGACGGAATATCTGTCCGGCTGCATATCTCTTATGTGGGAACTGGAACTGAGCACCAGAGGTCCGGACATACCGAAGTGAGTGAAGAGCATTTCGCCCATTTCGCTGTATATGGACTTTTCGCGGTCAAAGAGTGTGAGAGTGACATTTCTCAGGGAAAGCCCCATCATCTCGGCACAGTATCTGTCCGGTGAAGTCAAGGGCACAAGGCTCGGTTTCAGCTCGGTTACCGTGTGTCCGGCAGACTTCGCAAAGGAGTAGCCGTCGCCGTCGGAGCCCGTATTGGGATATGACTTTCCTCCGCAGGCGATAAGCACCGAACCGGAGGAGTACACCTCGCCGCCGGCACGCACTCCGCAGCATCTGCCGTCCTCAGTGATGAGTCCCGAAACGCGCCTGTTCACGACCTTTACGCCGAGGCGCTTCATCTCAAGGACAAGAGCATCCGCGATGTCGTCCGCACGGTCGCTCACAGGGAAAACTCTGTTTCCCCTCTCGGTCTTAAGCGGCACGCCCAGCTCCTCGAAGAAGTCCATAACGTCAGCGGCACCGTACATGGAAAACGCGCTGTACAGAAAACGCGGATTCACAGGTATATTTCTCATGTGCTCCTCCATTGGGGAGTTGTTGGTGACGTTGCACCTGCCCTTGCCGGTGATACGCAGCTTTCTTCCAAGCCTCTCGTTCTTCTCAAAGACGAGGACGCTCTTTCCCAGCCTTGCTGCGTGTACAGCCGCAAAGCAGCCGGCAGCTCCGCCGCCGATTATGATGATGTCAGTCACGCGCTCACCTCTCAGTCGTTATCTTCAGCACCTCACCGTCGGACTCTGCAATGATAGTCCCCTGAAGGTCGGTTCGGTATATTTTATCAGTATAGCCTGCTATCCTTTCCACAGCAGGATCCGCAGGGTGTCCATGGGTATTCCCGGCACCACAGGATATTACGGCGCAGTCAGGTGTTATCGCCGCCAGCAGAGCCTCCGACGAGGATGTATCGCTGCCGTGGTGACCTGCCTTGTAAAGGCTCACATGACCGAGCCTGCCGGAAGCTGCCATTTCAAGTTCCGGAGCCGTCCCGGCGTCTCCGGTGAGGAGAAAGCTGTTCTGTCCGTATTTCAGTAGCAGGCACAGTGAATCGTCGTTAAGGTCGGCATATCCGCCTTCCTTGGGAGAAAGCACCTCCGCGGACGCTCCGCCGAAGGAAAATCTCGCTCCGGCAGAAACCTCCGTAACCTTATAGCCTTTATGCTCGCAGACGTCCATGAACCTACGGTAATTCGCAGAATCCGGGATGTCCGCCTCCGTCAGGTGAGGCATGAGCACCTCCCCTATGTCAAAGGCTTTCGCTATCCGGTACATACCTCCCATGTGGTCGGAATGAGGGTGGGTAGCTACAAGGCGGTCTATGCGCTTAATCCCTCTCCTGCGAAGGTAGCTTACCACCTCCGGGGCGCACTGGTCTTCGCCGCTGTCTATGAGCATTATCTCGCCGCCGCAGGCACAGAGCGTACAGTCGCCCTGCCCCACGTCTATGAAATGCACCGCAAGGGTGTTCTCTCCGGCAAGGTACTCCTTCGGCTGGCGGCGGAACGTCCCCCACAGGACCAACGCCGCAGCTGCTATCAGTACGGCAAGGCTTATCAGCCTCTGCCTTTTCTGCCTGTTTTTCTTCCGTTTTTCCGCGCGGAAGCGGACTGGATGCTGCCCCTCCGCTGACCTTGCTGCGCGGAGCTTCCGCGCTGCTGAGGCTTGGCTTTTCTGTTCTGCCACGGGCTTTCACCGCCCTTTTGATTATTCCTTGGGAAGTCCTCCACGAGGCACTTGGGCGAGGTACCTATAAGGTCGCGGCGTCCGGCGGCTTTGAGAGCCTCAAGTACCATTTCCCTGTTCTGCGGTCTGAAATACTGGAGCAGCGCCCTCTGCATAGCCTTTTCCTTTGGAGTTTTCGGCACGTAGACCTTCTCCATAGTGTAGGGATCAAGCTCCGTGTAGAACATCGCCGTGGAAATAGTTCCCGGAGTGGGATAGAAATCCTGCACCTGCTCCGGACGTATGTGATTGTCCCGGAGAAAGAGCGCCAGCTCTATCGCCTCGCTGAGAGTGCTTCCCGGGTGGGAGGACATCAGGTAGGGCACAAGATACTGCTCCTTGCCCATGCCCTTGGTTATCTCATAGAAGCGCTTCTGGAAAGCCTTGTATGCCTCTATATGCGGCTTTCCCATTTTGTCCAGCACCACCGCCGAGCAGTGCTCCGGAGCTACCTTCAGCTGACCGCTTACATGATGCTTGATGAGTTCCCGCATGAATTCGTCGTTCTTGTCCTCCATAAGGTAATCGTAGCGTATTCCGGAGCGGATGAACACCCGCTTCACGCCCTTTATCTTACGGAGCTTTCTCAGCATATCGAGGTACTCGGTGTGATCCACCTTCAGTCCCGGACATGGCTTTGGTGCAAGACACTTCTTGCCCATGCAGAGCCCCTTGCTGAGCTGCTTTTCGCAGGAAGGGTGACGAAAATTCGCCGTGGGGCCTCCAACGTCATGTATGTAGCCCTTGAAATCGGGCATTTTCGTTATCCTTTCAGCTTCCGCGAGGACCGATTCCTCGCTGCGAACAGTAACCCGCCTGCCCTGATGAAGAGCAATGGAGCAGAAATTGCAGTAGCCGAAGCAACCACGGTTATGGGTTATGGAAAAGCGTACCTCCTCTATGCCGGGAACGCCTCCCTGCTCGTCATAGGAGGGGTGTACCGCTCTTGTATACGGCAGGCTGTATATGTAGTCCAGCTCCTCGGTGGTAAGGCTCAGCGCCGGCGGATTCTGCACCAGCATCATTTTTCCGTGGCGCTGTATCACGGTCTTTCCGTAGACCTCGTCCTGCCAGTCGTACTGTATCTTCACCGCCTTTGCGTATTCAGGCTTGCTGTCCCGCACCTGCTCAAAGGAGGGACACTGTGCGGCTCCCAGCGGAGTGTTCACAGGCTCGGTGAGATAGCAGGTGCCACGCACGTCATGGATACTGCCTATGTCCTCGCCGGCAGCGAGTCTCGTGCAGACCTCCCTTATCTGGTGCTCGCCCATGCCGTACATGAGCAGGTCAGCACCGCTGTCACAAAGAATGGACGGACGCACTGAGTCGTCCCAGTAGTCATAGTGGGCGAAGCGGCGGAGAGAAGCCTCCAGTCCGCCGATAAGTATAGGTATCTCCCCGAAGTATTCTCTCAGCTTCTGACAGTAGACTATCACGGCTCTGTCCGGGCGCTTTCCAGCCAGACCTCCCGGAGAATAGGCGTCGTCGGAGCGCTTTCTCTTGGCGGCGGTATAATGTGCCACCATAGAATCTATATTTCCTGATGTGACAAGGAATGCGTATTTCGGAACTCCGAAGCGGCGGAAGTCCTTATCGGTATGCCAGTCCGGCTGGGCGATGACACCCACTGTGAAGCCCATAGCCTCTATAAGGCGTGTAACTATGGCAGCCCCGAAGCTGGGGTGGTCCACATAGGCATCGCCGGTGATATATATGAAATCGAACTGCTCTATACCAAGCTCGTCCATTTCTTTTCTGGTGGTCGGCAGAAAGCCCTCGTACATTGTAACACCGCCTTTTTCAGCTGCTGTTCTATCAGCCGTTCATTCTTAGTCTGCGCTCGTCCAGCTGCATTTTTGACATCAGCACCTTTCGGGGCTTTGCGCCTTCGCTGGGACCGATAACTCCTCTTTCCTCCAGCTCGTCCATAACGCGGGCCGCCCTTGCGTAGCCTAGCTTCAGCTTTCTCTGGAGCATTGATGTGGAGAGCTGTCCTGCGTTGACAGCTACCTCCATAGCCTTTTCGATGTAATCCTCGTCCGTACCGGCAGCAATATCCGAAACATCGTCGCCGCTGTCGCCGCCCTTGGTCTGGGGAACGTAATTCTCCACAGCCTCGGTGATAGACTCGTCGTATTCCGCCTGCACCTGGGACTTGATAAAATCAAGGGTAGCGGATATATCCTTGCTGGAAGCAAAGCAGCCCTGTATTCTCACCGGCTTGGCTGTACCGATAGGCATATACAGCATATCGCCGTTGCCGAGAAGCTTGTCCGCGCCAGCCATGTCGATGATAGTTCTTGAGTCCACCTGTGACATTACTGAAAGCGCTATACGACTGGGGATATTTGCCTTGATAAGACCGGTTATTACATCGGTGGTAGGACGCTGGGTAGCCACTACAAGGTGCATACCGGCGGCACGTCCCATCTGAGCCAGACGGCATATGGAATCCTCCACTTCCTTTCCGGCAACGAGCATCATATCAGCCAGCTCGTCTATAAAGACCACTATCTGCGGCATTCTCTCCATAAGAGGATCGTCGTCCGCCATAGCATTGTAGGAATTGAGGTCGTTTGCGCCGAGCTCGGAGAATATGGTGTAGCGGCGCATCATCTCGTTCACTGCCCAGTTCAGCGCACCGGCAGCCTTTTTAGCCTCGGTGACTATGGGTATGAGCAGATGAGGTATACCGTCGAACACCTTGAATTCGACCATTTTAGGATCTATGAGTATCAGCTTTACCTCTTTCGGGGTAGCCTTGTAGAGTATGCTCATTATTATGGAACGGGTGCAGACAGACTTACCGGAACCGGTAGTGCCTGCGATGATAACGTGAGGCATCTTGGAGATATTGCCGAGGATAACGTTTCCGGCGATATCCTTGCCTACTGCGAAAGTGAGCTTGCTCTCAGCGTTCCTGAAATCGGGCACTGAAAGAATCTCCCTGAGCGTTACCATGTCCTTGTTCATGTTGGGGACCTCTATTCCCACAACGGCTTTGCCCGGCACAGGAGCCTCGATTCTTACGCCCTGTGCTGCAAGGTTGAGTGCTATATCGTCCTCAAGACCTTTTATCTTGGCAACCTTGACTCCGGGGGCAGGCTGTATCTCATAACGGGTTATGGAAGGTCCGCGGAAAATGTCCTTGATACGCACCTCCACGCCGAAGCTTTTCAGGGTGTTCACTATTATGTCAGCCTTTTCGCGCATTTCCGAAGCAGCCTCAGAGCTGTTGGACCTTATCACCGGAGCTGCAAGAAGATCCAGTGGCGGAAGGATATATATCTTCTCCTCCTCTTTTTTCTTCACCGGCACAGGCTGTGCCTCGAGAGCTTCGTCCTCCTCGCCGGCGATGGGGATGTCCAGCTCGCTGCGCTTGTGCTCAGCCTCTCGGGTTATGAGCATTTCCAGTCCCTCGTCCACCTGAGACCTTATCTGCTCTGCTTCCTTTTTGCGGGATACGGCAGGTTTAGTCTCGTTTTCCTCCATAAGGTGATCCGTGGGGAGAGGTATATCAAAAAGGAAGTCGCCGCTTTCAGGCTCTGGAGCCTTCCGGCGCATCTTTCTCGGAGGCGGCGACGGCACAGGCATTTCCTCCTGATAGCCGTTATCCTCCTCCATGGGGAGCGGTATGTGTATATTTCCCTGAGCCTTGCGGCTGTTCACGATCTCAATGGCTTCAAGGTCCTGATCGAAGCTGTTCCTGTCGCCCTCGTCGTCGGCATCCTCATCGTCGAAGGCGTCGGAGAAGGAGCCTCCCATGAGGATATTCTGGAAGCCCTCGATGATATTTCCCATAAATCTGAACGGTCGTGTGAGGAGCTTCAGGAACTCTATGAGTCCCAGTCCGGAAAGGAGCATTCCGAACACAAAGAACATTATAATAGTGATTATCTTCGCCCCGAGACTGCCGAAGGCTCTTATGAGCAGACCGGCGATTATGATACTGGCTACGCCGCCGCCTTTGAGGTCGGCGCCGTCGTTGTAGAGTTCCCTCAGGTGACCTCTGAATGCGTGGCCGGGAAGCTCTCCAACGAAGAATATCTGTATCGCAGCGCTGGTAAGGAACATAAGGGCTATGCCCCAGACAGCCCTGCCGGCGACGCTCTCCTGACTCTTATCCATGCCTATCTGTATTGAGGTGTATATTAGTATCACCGGCACGAAAAACGCCGATGCTCCGAACATACCCAGCAGGAATCTATGTATTGCGAACCAGCCGGCCGAGCCCCGGATGAACACCATGAGACCTGATAATATGCCCAGTGCAAAGAGCATTATGGACCAGAACTGATTCTGTTCGTTGTTAGGTTTTGTTACAGGCGCCTCAACGGGAGCCTCCGCCGTCTTTTTCTTGGGCGAGCTTTTCTTTTTGTTATCTGCCATTTTTATCCTCCGGTAATTGTTCTACGCAATATCTGTTTTTATCATTTACTATGTAACGGACATCTGTCCGTATAATGCTATTTATAGCGTTTGGGAGCGTGCTCTATCATATCGTAGAGGCACTCCATAGCGTCGCCGAGACCGCCGAGGCTGTCTATGAGCCCAAGCTCCACAGCCTTTGAGCCTTCCAGGACGCTTCCCACATCCAGTACAAGCTCCTGAGTGTTCATCATGAGCCGGCGGAGCTCCTCCTCGGGCATCCTGCTGTTCCTGATGACGAAGCTCACTATCCTGTCCTGCATCTTATCGAAATAGGAAAGCGTCTGCGGGACTCCCAGCACAGTTCCGTTCATCCTGACAGGGTGTATGGTCATGGAAGCTGTTGGTACGATGAACGACTTCTTCGCGCTTACAGCAAGAGGCACTCCTATGGAGTGGCCTCCCCCTACCACCAGCGAGACAGTAGGTGTTTTCATGCCTGATATGAGTTCGGCGATAGCAAGACCTGCTTCAACGTCTCCGCCCACGGTATTCAGGATTATGAGCAATCCCTCCACGCTCCTGTCCTGCTCGATGGCGACGAGGGCAGGGATTATGTGCTCATATTTGGTAGTTTTGTTCTGCTCAGCCAGGACATAGTGTCCCTCTATCTGACCGATGACAGTCAGGCAGTGGATGAGGTGCTTGGCGTTGCGGGAGACCGTTTCGCCGTTTTTCTCAGCGAGCTCCGCCTCACTGAGCTTTTCCTCAGCCAGAGAGCTCTCGGTTTTCTTCTCATCAGCCATTGTATACACTTCCTCGGGATAAATTTCAGAGATAGTATATGAAAAAGCCGGGAGCATATACATTATTATTATAAACCAATCCATCTGCAAAGTCAATACCAAATAGCATTTAGAGCTTAGAATTTAGGGCATGGCCGCGCACAACCTGACGTTCCGGAGTCTATTTTATAAGTTCATAAGACCTTGAATTGTGTTCAAATGATGAAATTTATCCAAAACTATTGAAATCTCTGTCGAACTGTGGTAGAATATCAGGTGTAGGGATTACTACAATTCTTGAGAAAGGGGGATACTCGTTATGGAAACTGAGGTATTCGTCTGGGCTATGATATTTGTAGCCTTTGTGATTGCAGAAGTCGCCTCTGTACAGCTCGTTTCGATATGGTTCGCTGTGGGTGCGCTCGCCGCGATGCTTGCAGCTGCATTCTTCAATATCGGTTTGCTGGCACAGTTCGCAGTGTTCACTGTCACAACAGGCACATTTCTCGCACTTACCTTCCCGTTCCTCAGTAAATGGCGCAAAAACAAAAAGCCTGTACATACCAATGCTCTCCTTGACGTTGGCGAATCAGCTGTCGTCATAGAGGAGATCAATGAGAATACCGGCACCGGACGTGTCACTCTCAAAGGGGTCGACTGGAGTGCCATACCGGAAACAAGCGGCAGCGTCATTCCTAAGGACAGCATAGTTACAGTCAGAAAAGTTCAGGGCGCTAAGCTTATAGTAGCCCTCAAATCAACTAATTAACACATTATATGGAGGATCATCATTATGGACAGCGTACTTCTTTTTATCGTTTTAGGCGTTATAGTATTCCTGCTATTCGTCATCATCAGAAGCTTCAGAGTAGTTCCGCAGGCTCATGTTTTCGTTATCGAGCGTCTCGGCTCCTTCCACGCTGAGTGGGAGACCGGCGTTCATATACTCGTTCCCTTTATCGACCGCATCGCAGGCAAGGTATCCCTCAAGGAAAAAGTCGTAGACTTCAAGCCTCAGCCCGTTATCACAAAGGATAACGTTACAATGCAGATAGATACAGTCGTATTCTTCCAGGTGACTGACGCAAAGCAGTACATCTACGGTGTTGAGAGACCTCTCGTAGCTATCGAGAACCTCTCAGCCACTACTCTCCGTAACATCATCGGTGAGATGGAGCTCGATACCACCCTCACATCCCGTGACGTTATCAACACCAAGATCACCTCTATCCTCGATCAGGCTACTGACCGCTGGGGTATCAAGGTAAACCGTGTTGAGCTCAAGAACATCCTGCCTCCGCGTGAGATACAGGACGCTATGGAAAAGCAGATGAAGGCTGAGCGTGAGCGCCGTGAGAAGATACTTCAGGCAGAGGGTGACAAGAAGTCTCAGATCCTCGTTGCAGAAGGTGAAAAGGAATCACAGATACTCCGCGCACAGGCTAAGAAGGAATCTCAGATACTCGAGGCAGAAGCTCAGAAGCAGGCTATGATCCTCAAGGCTGATGCCGTAAGAGAGCAGAAGATCCTTGAAGCTACCGGTGAAGCAAAGGCTATCGAAATGGTACAGCAGGCTGTTGCTGACAGTATCGTAAAGCTCAATGCTTCCAATCCTAACGAGAAGGTAATCCAGCTCAAGTCTCTGGAATCCTTCGCAAAGGCCGCCGACGGAAAGGCTACAAAGATCATCATCCCCAGCGAGATACAGGGGCTTGCCGGTCTTGCTGCCGGACTGAAGTCCATAGTAGCAAACGACGAACCCAAGGCATAAGCACAAACTGCAAAGCCTGCCGTTTCTTTAACGGCAGGCTTTGTTTTTTCCACATTTCCACAGTTTCCTCAATGTTAAAAAGAAAACTATTATTACCGACAAATCAGCAGAGGATTACTGTTCGTTTTTTGTCGGTTGATACGATTTTTTGAAAAACTGAAAAACCGTGTGATTTTCGCTTGCAATATGTCTTTTCTTGGTGTATAATAATAAGCACAATGTTATATAGTTTTTACAATAAGCCAGTTTACGAGTACGGTTTTATCAGTCAAAACTATGTTTTGGTATATAAACACAAAAAGAGAATGTTGATTTTTGTACAAATCAACAACAGACAACATTATCTGCCGCTTCGCCTTTTCGCGGCAGCCTATAAAGACAGATATAAAGATAAAAGAACAAAAACAAGTAGAACGAAAGAACTTTCAAGGCGGTAACAAATGATTTTTTCCAGACTATTTTTCATATATCTCTTTCTGCCCCTCTGTCTCCTGACATACGGCGCCGCAAGAGGTATCAATAATAAAAATACGGTGTTGATTCTATTCTCACTGATATTCTATGCATGGGGTGAGCCGGTCTATATCCTGCTCATGCTCCTGAGCGCCTGCGTCAATTACGCTGCCGGTCGTTGTATCGGCAGATTCCGCGGCGGCAAGGGAGATTCCATTGCGACTGCCTCTGCTGTCGCATTCGACCTGCTCATGCTGGGAGTATTCAAGTACAGCGGCTTTATCGCGGAGAATATCAACGCCTTTTTTTCATGCTCTCTGCCGGTGCCGAACATCAAGCTCCCTATCGGAATAAGCTTCTATACCTTCCAGACAGTCTCGTATATCATCGACTGCCACTGGGAGACCGTCGCTCCACAGAAGAGCTTCAAGAAGTTCCTGCTCTACCTCTCGCTGTTCCCGCAGCTCGTGGCAGGACCTATCGTCCGTTACAGCACCATTGAAAAGGAAATAGACGACAGAAATACTACCCTTGCGGACGTTTCCTACGGTCTTAACAGAGTAGTCCTCGGACTCTCAAAAAAGGTGCTCCTTGCCAATCAGCTCAGTATAATAGTTGAAAGCACCCTCGGAAATATCGGCACAGCAACCGTCGTGGGAGCATGGTACGGTGCCATCGCCTACGCTCTCCAGATATACTTCGACTTCTCAGGCTATTCCGACATCGCTATCGGTCTCGGACGTGTGTTCGGCTTCCACTTCGACGAGAACTTCCGCCACCCCTTCGTATGCAGGGACATCACCGAATTCTGGCAGCGCTGGCACATCTCCCTCAGCACCTTCTTCCGGGACTATGTGCTCTATATGCCCATATTCGGCAAGCGCAGAAAGTACGGCGGGCTCTTCCTCGTATGGCTCTTCACAGGCATCTGGCACGGCGCTAACTGGAACTTCATCATCTGGGGACTCTACTACGGTATGTTCGTTTTCATAGAAATGCAGATAGGCAAAAAGCGCATGAAGAAGGTACCAGCCGTTATCAGACATATTTACAGCAAGGCTGTTATTGTAGTGGGCTTCGGCATATTCTACTTCGAGGACCTCGGTATGCTGGGCAAGTTCTTCCGCACTATCGTGGGAGTCGATTCCGCCGGCATTATAGGACTCCAGGACAAGATTTCCCTTTCGAACAATATGTTCCTGCTCATGGCAGCGGTAATTTGCTGCCTCCCCATTATCGAGAGCCTGCGAAAGCTCTCGGAGCGCCGCTTTGTCACACAGAGCTTCGCCTCATCCGCAGCAGCTCTCTGCTCGGCAGTGCTGCTGCTCATAACAAGCATAATGCTCGTAGACGCAACTGCCAATCCGTTCCTTTATTTCCGATTCTGACAGAGGTAAAAATATGAGTGAGAATGTAAAAAATCCTCCCCGCAGCGAAATGATGCGGAGATTGAGCGCTGCCGGCAGCAGACCTGCTCCGGTCATATCCATAAGCGCCTCAGACCGTGAAAATACGGTCATAGACATACCTGTTAAAAAGGAAGTCAAAAAGAAGAAAAAGGTCGTGGACCGTGAAAAGCGCCGTCTTGCAGTGCAGAATTCCATTGCTGCGGCAAACGTTTTTCTTGTGGGAGGAGTCCTCGTCTTCGGCTCATGCTATATGCTGTTTTTCCGCCACGAGACCGTCGCCCACGACGAGAACCGCAATCTTGCACGCTTTCCGGAGTTCTCCCTCTCCAGCTACATCAGCGGAGAGTACACCGAGGGAATCGCTGAATACTTCGACGACACCATTCACGGCAGAGCCTATATCAAGGAATTCATCGCGGACAAGCTCATGCCTCTGAAGGGACGCCCCTATGGCGGAGGCGACGGTGTGGAGCTCTACGGTTCCGCATATGAGCATGAGAAAAAATCTGATGAAGAAGAAGTTCCGGCGACCACCGAGGCTGCCGTCACCACCGAAGCTGTCAAGGCGGAGACAACTGTCCCCGTTACCACCGAGCAGCCCGTCACCACTCAGCCTGCCACTGAAAAAAAGGACACAAACGGTGAACTGACTAACAACATACTCGTCATAAACAAGCGAGGCATAACCCTCTACGGCGGAGGCGAAGGTCGTGAACTGGAATATGCTTCCTGCCTCAACGCCTACAAGAAGGCTCTGCCGGATGTAAACGTCTATTCTATGGTCCTGCCCACTTCCTGCTCATTCTACCTTCCCGAAAAGTACAGGCACCTCGCCGCCAGCGAAAAGGACGACTTCGATCGTATTGCCGGCGCTCTTGAGGACGTTGTCCCTGTGGATGCCTACTCCGCACTTGAAGCCCATACCGACGAGGACATCTACTCCCGCACCGACCACCACTGGCAGGCTCTGGGTGCTTACTATGCGGCACAGGAATTCGCTAAAAACGCAGGCGTTCCCTTTGCAGATATTTCCGGCTACGACAAGGTGGTGCTGGAGGACTATGTGGGTACTCTCTACGGCTATACACAGAGCTCGGTGCTGCTGAACTCACCTGAGGAATTCGTCTACTACAAGCCCCGCGTAAAGACCGAGACCGAGCAGTACGACACCTATTTCCAGAATCCCAAGGAGGCTCCCCTGCTGCTTGATCCAGAGCCTATGGCGACCTCGTCATATTATATGGTATTCGGCAGCGATGACAGGATCGCCCACGTCCGCACGGAATGCAAGAACGGCAGGACTCTCGTCATCTTCAAGGACAGCTACGGCAACGCTCTGCTGCCCTTCCTCACCAGCTCCTTCGAGGACATCTACCTCTGCGACATACGCTATTTCGACATAAACGCAGCTCAGTTCGTCAGAAACGTCAAGGCTACCGACCTCCTGTTCGCAATGTGCTCATACTCGGCTGTGGGAGGCAACCGTCTGGACATCAGCAGCAACCTTTACAAATAAGGAGACATAATATGAAAGAACTGGATTACCCCTTCGACAGCAAGGACATCCTCCGCAACAAGCGCGAAATAAAGAAAAAGCTGCTCTCCGACGGAACTCCGAGAATAAAAAAGAACATCGCCGTTCTGGGAGGCTCCACCGCCGACCATATCATCTCCATGCTCCGGCTTTTCCTGCTCAACGCAGGCATAGAGCCCCACTTCTACAAATCGGAATACAACAAATTTTACGAGGACGCCGTTTTCGGCTCCCCCGAGCTGGAAAGCTTCAAGCCGGACATCATCTTCATCCACACCACCTCCCGGAACCTCACCTTCATGCCCGATGATGCTTCCGTTACCGAGGAAGAGATGGAAAAACGCATAGAGGAACAGTTCAAGTATTTCCGGCAGGCATGGGACGGTCTCGCTGGCCGCTTTGGCTGCCCTGTGATACAGAACAACTTTGAGCTCCCCCTTTTCCGCCGCACCGGAAACTACGACTGCTGGGGAGAAAGCGGTCAGTCGGCATTCATTGCAAGGATGAACGTGCTGCTTTCCAACTATGCACGCCACACAAAGAATTTCTACATCAACGACATAAACTACCTTTCAGCTACCATAGGTCTGGAGAAATGGCACAATCCCGAGGCATGGTACCTCTACAAGTACGCCATGAGCCCCTCGGTGATACCGGACCTCGCTTACAGTGCCGCCTGCATAATCAAATCCATATTCGGCAGGAACCACAAGGTCATCGACCTCGACCTTGACAACACCCTCTGGGGCGGTGTCATCGGCGACGACGGCAGAGAAGGCATAGAGATCGGTCCCGAAACTGCCGTGGGACAGGCTTACAGCGAGTTCCAGAGCTTCATAAAGGGCTACAAGGACTACGGTGTACTGCTTGCGGTATGCTCCAAAAACGATATGGAGAACGCTTTGCTGGGACTGGAACACCCCTGCGGAGTGCTCCGCCCGGATGATTTCGTGTCCATAAAAGCAAACTGGGAAAACAAAGACAGGAACATCCAGGAGACTGCCGATGAGCTCGGTCTCCTTGCGGACAGCTTCGTATTCATCGATGATAACCCCGCTGAATGTGCCATTATTGAAGCACAGCTCCCTCAGGTCCAGACAGTACGCATGGATACAGTCGGCGCGGCTATGTACGCCCTCAGCAGAGGAGGCTTCTTCGAGGTGACCTCCCTCTCCGGCGATGACCGCCGCCGCACTGAGATGTACGCCGCCAACGCCAAACGCATTGCCGAGCAGAAGAGCTTCGCCAGCTATAAGGACTACCTTCTCAGCCTTGAAATGTTCGCCAAGATCTGCGATTTCGAGCCCATATACTACCAGCGCATAACCCAGCTCACCAACAAGAGCAACCAGTTCAACCTCACCACAAGGCGCTTCACGGAGGCTGAGATCGAGGAGATTAGCTCAAAGCCCGGATATATACGCCTCTGCGGAAGGCTCTGCGATAAATTCGGAGACAACGGCATAGTATCCGTGGTAATCGGCAGGTGCGAGGACGACACCGCTCATATCGAGCTGTGGCTCATGAGCTGCCGCGTGCTCAAGCGAGACATGGAGCTCGCCATGCTGGACGAATTCGTGAAAAAGTGCCGCGAACGCAGTATCCGCCGAATTATCGGCTATTACTACAAAACTCCCAAGAACGGCATGGTAGCCGGTCTGTACGAAAGCTTCGGCTTCTCACCCGTGGAAAAGAAAGATAACGGCGACTCCGTATGGAGCCTTGAGACCGAAGGCTATGTGAACAAAAACGAAGTTATAAAATATGATAAAAGGAGCTATATAAATGAATAACAGAGAAATAACAGAACGCCTTAACGAGGTCTTCAGAGACGTATTTGACGACGATTCCATCTGCGTTAACGAGAACACTACCTCCGCAGACATCGAGGACTGGGACAGCATCGAACATATCAACCTCATCGCCGCCGTAGAGAACGAGTTCGGCATCCGCTTCAAAATGCGCGAGGTCTCCGGCATGAAAAATGTGGGAGAAATGATAGCTATCATCAGCAGCCGCGCCTGAGAACTGTGTTCCCAAAGCGGCAGGATCCTGCATTTTCCCCTGATTTCAACTTTTGCACAAATTATTCGCCGCTATGTCTCATAAAAACTACTTGTAATTTATACGCTATAATGATATAATAGAAATAGATTCGCGCCTTTTCTGCTCTGCGTATGGCTATATCGCTCCGCCGGACAGCTCAGGCATCATGATACAGAACAAAAGGAGAGGGGTACACCTGCCCCTGTACATAATATGAATAAACTGAACGATCAGAGGGAAGCCTCCGCTGATGTTATCTGCGGAAGGAATCCCGTTATCGAAGCGCTGAAATCAGACGCTTCCATAGATACCATATATATCGACGGCTCCGGCGGCAGCCTCAATGTCATCCGCCGTCTTGCCAAGGAAAAGGGAATCGTCGTAAAGGACGCCGACGACCGCAAGCTCTCCCGCCTCTCAGGAGGAGCCTCCCATCAGGGCGTGGTCGCTGAGGGTGCCTGCGGAGAGTATTCCACAGTTGAGGACATCCTCGCCATTTCGCAGAATAAAGACACAAAGCCCTTTATCATCATCTGCGACGAGATAGAGGATCCCCACAACCTGGGAGCTATCATCCGTACCGCCGAGACTTCCGGTGCCGACGGCGTTATCATTCCCAAACGCCGCAGTGCCTCGCTGAACGCCACGGTCTTCAAGACCTCTGCAGGCGCTGCAAGCTACGTACCGGTTGCAAGAGTGTCCAACCTCGCAGCCTGCATTGACCAGCTGAAGGAAAACGGCGTGTGGATATACGGCACCGACGCTTCCGGAAGCAGCTGCTTCGAGACCGACCTCACCGGAGGCTGTGCCCTAGTCATCGGCTCTGAGGGCTTCGGTATCAGCAAGCTTATCCAGAAAAAATGTGACTTTATGATAAAATTACCTATGTTCGGTAAGATCAATTCGCTAAACGCTTCTGTGGCTGCCGGCATTTTCATGTACGAAGTCATCAGACAGCGCTCGATCAAATAAGGAGACCAGTTATGCCAGATCAGAAAATTTCTCTGGAGGGTATCCTGGACGAGTATTCTCCGGAAGATCAGGAACCCAAGACCAGCGTGGGACGTGTTGACGCTCAGAAGATACTGAACTCCACTGTCAGCTCTCCCACAGCTGTTAAAACTGCGCCCCCTCAGCGCTCAGCGGCAGTTTCCCACGAGCGCTCGGCTCTTTTCGATAACGCTCACAGGCAGCTTGAGCCTGCCGACGATGTAAAGCCTGCCGACCTCTCAAAGCAGAAGGTCTCAGTGGTAGGCAAGGACACCGCCAGCGAGATACGCACCACAACTGTCAGAAAGACCGAGGGCGTATTCTCAGAGCCCTCCGCTCCCCCGAGAATGGCTCCCGATGAAGCCCCGAAGATCCGCCGGATGAGCGACTCCACAAGAGCTAAGGAACTTGAGGACAGAAAGCGCAGCAGCAAAAAGACCAGACGCAAAAAGAATAATTATACATACGAAAAGGAAACTCCCGACGGAGAGTATATGTACACTCCGCCCTCGTTCAGAAAGAAAAAGAAAAGCCGTGCGGATATTTACGCTGAGGCTGAAAGTCCTGAGGGCAAAAAGCATATAACGGATATAGTCCCCTCTCCCGACGCAGTTGAGGCTGCAAAGCCGGTAACTCCGGCTCCACGTGCAGAGCTTACCAGCCTCGACCTGAGCCAGCGCGGCGAGGTGGACGCCAATTCCCTCGATGTGCATATCACTCAGGAACAGGACGAGTACCTCTCGGTAAAAGCCAGAAGCAAGCGCACAAAGCGCATCGTGGATTTCAACTACTACGGCGACGTGGAGGACGTGGGAAGAGATATTTTCGAACTGAAAAGCACTATCTCCTCAAGAGTCGTCATCCTCTGCATGACAGCTTTCCTCAGCCTTTATATCACCCTCGGCAACCAGTTCAGCCTGCCCATACTCAATATCGTGAGCCGCACCGACCACGTTAAGGTGTTCACTTTTTCACACCTGATACTGGGTATTATTTCCGTGCTATCCTCAACGGCGGTCATCACAAAGGGACTGAAAAACCTCTTTACTCTCCGCCCGGACAGCGACTCCATGACGGCGGTCACCTCACTGGTATGCCTAATTTCACTGTTCCCGGCACTGTCAAGTCCGGCAATGGTAAGGTCGGGCACCGTCCACATCTATATGCCTGTGGGAATACTCGCCCTGCTGTTCAACGCTATCGGCAAGTATCTGATAATCCGCCGCGCCGCGCGTAATTTCAAATTCATATCCAAGAATTTCGACCGTACAGGCGTGGTCTACGTAACGGACGAGGAACGAGCGGAAAGGCTCACCCGTGGAACCCTCGGCGATTTCCCGATTCTCGCCTCAACACGCAAGACCGACTTTCTCACCGATTTCCTGAGATACACCTATTCCTCGGATATGACCGACCGCTTTTGCCGGAAGGTCTCTCCCCTTTCGCTCATATTCTCTCTGCTGGTAGCTCTGTTCATAACCTTCTGCCGCAGGGATTCCTACAACGCCGCAGAGGAAGCAGCCTTCTGCTTCTCCATATTCAGTATGCTCATATGCGCTTCCTCCTGCATAGCTATCCCATTCGTTGTGAATATCCCTCTGGAAAACACCGCCGAGAGCGCTTTCCGGAACAAGGGCATAATGCTGGGATACCAGAGCGTGGACGACTTCTACGATACCAATTCTATCCTCGTTGATGCTGCCGACCTCTTCCCCGAGGGCAGAGTCAAGCTGGAGGGCATAAAGGTCTTTTCCAATACCAAGATAGACGAGGCTCTCCTCGAAGCCGCAAGCCTTACCTACCACGGCGGAAGCATAATGCAGCAGCTTTTCAGCGACGTCATCGAAGGTCAGGACGGTATGCTCTACCCTATCGAGAATTATTCCTTTGAGGAAGCAATGGGTATGTGCGGCTGGATAAACAACAAGCGTGTGCTCTTCGGCAACCGTGAGCTCATGACCAGCCATAACATCGAGGGAGTTCCCACCAAGACCAAGGAATCCGAGATGATCTCAGGACGTCAGGAAGCCCTGTATCTCTCTATTTCCGGTAATCTCGCGGCAATGTTCATCGTTGACTTCTCCGCGGACAGAAATGTGAAAAAATGGGCAAAGAGACTCTGCCGCAGCAAGGTCTGCCTCATAGTTAAAAGCGTTGATCCCTGCATTACTCTGAAAAAGCTCCGGGAGCTCTTCGGTATCAACGAGGACATGGTGCGAATTATCCCCAAGAGGCTCCACGAGGACTTCTACGAGGAGACCAAAAAGGCTGTGCGCCTGAGCGCTTCAATGGCTACAACAGGCAAGTTCGCTTCACTGGCACAGCTCATCATCGGTACCAAGATAATATACTCCTCCGCTATCGTGGGACTCATAATGCAGGCGGTATCGGTCTTCCTCGGACTTGGGCTGTGTATGCTAATGATAATCTCAAAAGCATTCACCACGAGCTATGTGTATATGTCGGCAACGGCTCTTATAATCTACAATATAATCTGCTCGCTCATAACATTTATAGCCGTAAGCTTCAGAAAAGCATGACCTGAACCTGTGTCCGCAGCTGTCGGATACAGGTTTTTATGCTAAAAACTGACCATAGAAAGGAACAGCTATGTCGGAAAGAAATTTCGGCGGCTCCGAGCCGCACAAGCATTTTCACAATACTGACGGCGAGGATACTATCGTCTTTCCCGCAAGTCACGATACGCCTCAGTCAAGACCTCAGTATCAGCAGCAGTACAGTGCTCCCCAGCAGGGTTACGCCAATCCACAGCAGCAGTACAGCGCTCCCCAGCAGGGTTACGCCAATCCTCAGCAGCAGTACAGTGCTCCCCAGCAGGGCTACACCAATCCACAGCAGCAGTACAGCGCTCCCCAGCAGGGTTACGCCAATCCTCAGCAGCAGTACAGTGCTCCCCAGCAGGGCTAC